>Ga0209344_10000989_pt1 | contig 41691 bp, 37 predicted proteins | sample Cruoilmetagenom6_FD_187293 | JGI IMG/M metagenome (GOLD analysis project Ga0209344, IMG submission 187293) | Oil polluted marine microbial communities from Coal Oil Point, Santa Barbara, California, USA - Santa Barbara Oil Seep Sample 6 (SPAdes)... | ecosystem: Environmental > Aquatic > Marine... | reverse complement strand
AAACGCGGAATTTCCGCGCCCGCTGCTTCCGCCGCCTGCATCAGCGTGAAATGATCCGGAACTTCGATAAGTTCGCCATCAACCTTGATGTTCGCCATCTTTAAACTGCCCTATTCCGCTGCAATCGAAGGTACTGCACCTTCGGACGTGGAATTGTAGGTGTAACTATCAATCCGCTCTTCCATCACGTGACGGAAATTGCGGATCAGACCCTGGATCGGCCACGCCGCGGCATCGCCGAGCGCGCAAATCGTATGTCCCTCGATCTGCTTGGTAACTTCAAACAGCATGTCGATTTCGCGCTTCTGGGCGCGGCCTTCGACCATGCGCTCCATCACCCGCATCATCCAGCCGGTACCTTCACGGCACGGTGTACACTGCCCGCAGCTTTCATGCTTGTAGAAAGCGGAAAGCCGCCAGATTGCCCGTACGATATCGGTGGAACGATCCATGACGATCACGGCAGCGGTGCCCAGCGAGGACCCCACTTCCTTCAGCCCGTCAAAATCCATGATGGCGTCCGGCATTTTCTCGCCCGGCACACAAGGCACCGAGGAGCCACCCGGAATAACCGCAAGCAGATTGTCCCAGCCACCGATAATGCCGCCGCAATGCTTTTCAATCAGCTCGCGGAACGGAACGCCCATTTCCTCTTCAAAGGTCGCGGGCGTATTCACATGGCCGGACACACAGAACAGCTTGGAGCCGGTATTGTTTTCGCGGCCAAGCCCGGCAAACCAGCTGCCGCCGCGACGCAGAATGTCAGGGACAACCGCAATCGATTCCACATTGTTGACTGTGGTGGGATTGCCGTAAACGCCCATGCCCGCCGGAAAAGGCGGCTTCAGGCGCGGTTGGCCCTTCTTGCCTTCCAGCGATTCCATCAACGCGGTCTCTTCGCCGCAGATGTAGGCGCCGGCACCGTGATGCACGATGATATCGAGATCCCAGCCGTGAATATTGTTCTTGCCGATCAGCCGGGCCTCATAGGCCTGCTCAACCGCCGCTTCGAGACGCTGACGTTCACGAATGAATTCGCCACGCACATAGATGAACGCAAGATGCGCATCCATGCCGCGCGCCGCCAGCAAGCAGCCCTCGACCAACAGATGCGGATCATGGCGCAGAATTTCGCGGTCCTTGCAGGTACCCGGTTCGGATTCGTCGGCATTGACCAAAAGATAATGCGGACGGCCATCACTAACCTTGGGCATGAATGACCATTTGAGCCCGGTCGGGAAACCCGCACCACCGCGCCCGCGCAAGCCCGACGCCTTGACTTCATCGGTGATCCAGTCGCGGCCCTGATCGATAAAACCCTTGGTGCCCGACCACGCGCCGCGCGATTTGGCACCCTCAAGGCTCCAGTCACCCTGACCATAGAGGTTAGTGAAAATGCGGTCTTTATCTGTCAGCATTGTTCACGCTCCTTCAAACCGGCTTCTTGCCGAATACGCGGATATATTCCTCGACGCCGCCCTTGGCGAGCGCCTCGGCCTGCTTTACCCAATTGTCGCGATTAATGCGGCCCCTGAAGCTCAGCGCATCATCAACCCGGGCAATATCGGCCTGCTGGAAAGCGGCAACCTGGGCATACTGGGTGATCCCAAGCGCATTGAGTTTTCGCTCAAGCGCCGGGCCCACACCGGAGATCAGCTTCAAATCATCGGCAGACCCTTGCGGTGCCTCGAACAGGGGCGCACCCGTATCCGGCTTATCAACCGCCGCGCCACCGTCAATCTTGCCCGCTTCCGATTCAGCACCAACCGCAGTCGGGCGCGCGGCCCGATTGGGCTCGCCATTGGCGTTGGCCTTGCGCGCCGTTGTCTTGCGGGCGCTTTCGGCCTTGGCCGTACTCACCTTGGCACCATTATCCGGCCCGTTAACGGCGGGTGCGGCTTCCACCGGCACTGTCCGCATGCGGCCCGGCGTTGTCGCCGTCTGCGCCTTGGCGGGCGCACCGGTCTTTTTGGTATCGCGTTTCGGGCTTGTGGTCAGCGAAGTAAAACCGCTCGCGGGTGCCGAAAACGCGCGGCCATTCTGCGGACCGGGCTGGATAGTATCACCCTTGCCCTCGGCGAAGGCATCAATGATTTCCTCAAGCCGCTCGGCCGTCAAATCTTCATAAGTATCATGGCCGATGGCCACCATCGGTGCATTGACGCAAGCGCCCTGACACTCGACTTCTTCCCAGCTCAAAGTGCCATCCTCATTGAGGTGATGACCTTCGTGATGGATCTTGCTCTGGCAAACGCTGATCAAGTCCCCGGCCCCGCGCAGCATGCAGGGGGTAGTGCCGCAAACCTGCACATGAGCACGCGTGCCCACCGGCTGCAGCTGGAACTGGGTGTAGAACGTGGCCACTTCCAAAACGCGGATATAGGCCATGCCCAGCATTTTAGCGACTTCTTCAATCGCCATGCGGCTGACCCAGCCATCCTGATCCTGCGCCCGCATCAAAAGCGGGATAACGGCGGATTGCTGACGTCCCTTCGGGTAGAGCGCAATGCGCTTCTTGGCCCAGGCAGCATTTTCTCTGGTAAAGGCAAATTTCGCCGGTTGGACGGCTTCATCTGCAAGGCGACGCACGCTCATCAGCGATCAACCTCTCCGAAAACGATATCAAGTGAACCCAGAATGGCGGAAACATCCGCCAGCATGTGTCCGCGACACAGAAAGTCCATGGCACTCAAATGGGCAAAGCCCGGCGCCTTGATCTTGCAGCGATAAGGCTTGTTGCTGCCATCCGACACCAGATAGACGCCGAACTCGCCCTTGGGCGCTTCCACACAAGCATAGACTTCGCCGGCTGGTACTTTGTAGCCTTCGGTATAGAGCTTGAAGTGATGGATCAGCCCTTCCATCGACTGCTTCATCACGCTGCGCTTGGGCGGCACGATCTTGTTGTCCATATTCGAGACCGAGGTCTTGCCCTCGGGCGAATTCAACAGCGCAATGCATTGCTTCATGATGCTGGTCGACTGGCGCATTTCTTCCATGCGGATCAGATAGCGATCATAGCAATCGCCATTCTTGCCGATCGGGATGTCGAATTCCATCCGGTCATAGCATTCATAAGGCTGGCTCTTGCGCAAATCCCAAGCCGCACCCGACCCCCGCACCATCACACCGGAAAAGCCCCATTTCCACGCATCCGCCAGATCGACGACGGCAATATCGACATTGCGCTGCTTGAAAATGCGGTTGTCGGTGAGCAGGCCCTCGATATCGTCGCAGACCTTGAGGAACGGATCACAGAACGCCTCAATGTCATCAACCAGAGACTGCGGCAGATCCTGATGGACCCCACCGGGGCGCACAAAGGCTGCGTGCATGCGGCTGCCCGATGCGCGCTCATAAAATACCATCAGCTTTTCGCGCTCGACAAAGCCCCAGAGCGGCGGCGTCAGGGCGCCGACATCCATGGCCTGGGTCGTCACATTCAATAGATGCGAGAGCAAACGGCCAATCTCGGAATACAGTACCCGGATCAACTGGCCGCGGAACGGCACGTCGATTTCCAGAAGCTTTTCGACGGCCAGGGCAAAGGCATGCTCCTGATTCATCGGCGCCACATAATCGAGCCGGTCGAAATAGGGCACGGCCTGCAAATAGGTCTTATGCTCGATCAGCTTTTCGGTGCCGCGATGCAAAAGACCGATATGCGGATCAACCCGCTCGACGATCTCACCATCCAGCTCCAGCACCAGACGCAAAACGCCATGTGCCGCCGGATGCTGCGGACCAAAATTGATATTGAAATTGCGAACTTCAGCCTGAGCCATCAGTGCCTCACTGCTTCGCTTTCTCATCACCGGGCAGCACATAATCGGTGCCTTCCCAGGGAGAGAGATAGTCGAAATTGCGGAATTCCTGTGCCAGTCTGACAGGCTCGTAAACAACACGCTTGCGTTCTTCGTCGTAACGCACTTCGACAAAACCGGTCAGCGGAAAATCCTTACGCAAGGGATGCCCGTCAAAACCGTAGTCGGTGAGAATACGCCGCAGATCCGGATGTCCGGAAAACAGGATGCCATACATGTCATAGGCTTCGCGCTCAAACCAGTCTGCACCGGGGAACAGATCGGTCACGCTGGGCACCAGACTATCGGCATCAGTGGAAACCTTCACCCGGACCCGCAGGTTCTGCATCGGGCTGAGCAGGTGATAAACCACCTCGAACCGCTCGGCCCGGCCCGGATAATCGACGCCGGCAATGTCCGTGATATTGATGAAGCGGCACCGCGTATCATCATGCAACATGCGCATGACGGTGACGATCTCGTCGCGTTTGGCGACAAGGGTCAGTTCACCGAAAGCCACCTTGAAGCCTTCAACCGCTTCGCCGAGTTTCAGGGAAATATACTCGCCGAGTTCTGTAAGCGTCTCGTCCATTGCCTATCTTTCGATCGTGCCGGTGCGTCGAATTTTCTTTTGCAGCATCAGAACACCGTAGAGCAAAGCTTCTGCTGTTGGCGGGCAGCCGGGCACATAAATGTCCACCGGCACAACACGATCGCAACCACGCACCACCGAGTAGGAATAGTGGTAATAACCACCCCCATTGGCGCATGAGCCCATGGAAATGACATAACGCGGCTCCGGCATCTGGTCATAGACCTTGCGCAATGCGGGGGCCATCTTGTTGGTGAGCGTACCGGCAACAATCATCACGTCGGACTGACGTGGTGAGGCGCGCGGCGCAAATCCGAAGCGTTCCGCATCATAACGCGGCATCGACATCTGCATCATTTCAACGGCGCAACAAGCCAGACCAAATGTCATCCACATCAGCGAACCGGTGCGGGCCCAGTTGATCAACTCATCGGTCGAGGTGACGAGAAAGCCCTTATCGGCCAGCTCATCATTCACATCGGTGAAAAACGGATCATTGGCGCCCATTGGTTTGCCGGTCCGCGGATCGACCAACCCCTTGGGCTGCGGTGCAACAAGCGTTCCAGTATCGCTCAATCCCATTCCAGAGCCCCTTTGCGCCATTCGTAAATGAAGCCGATTGTCAGAATGCCAAGAAAAATCATCATCGCGGTGAAACCGAACCAGCCCACATCGCTAAAGGCCACGGCCCAGGGAAACAGGAAGGCGACTTCCAGATCGAAGATGATGAAAAGAATCGCTACCAGATAGAAGCGGACGTCGAATTTCATCCGGGCATCGTCAAAGGCATCAAAACCACATTCATAAGCGGAGACCTTTTCAGGGTCCGGATTTTTCACCGCAATAATGAATGGCGCAACCAGAAGCGCGAGGCCGATGACCGCCGCCAAACCGATGAAAATGATAATGGGCAGATAGTTGCTGAGCAGCTCGTTCATTGCGGCAACCTTGAATTCGAATTGCACCAGCGGAGGGAGCTGGCGGGTGCAGTCGGCTCTGTAGTTTAGAACCCTTCGCACCATGACGCGTTGGCTTGGGCTTATCCCACTGCCCGACTCGTTTCAAGTAGAGAACTGTCGAACGCGCCGAACAAATCATCAATTTGGTGGAGACAAACCGCTGCACAAAAAAAGGGCCCCCGAAGGAGCCCCTAAAGTCACCGACAATGATCGCCCTAGCGAACGTGCCACAAAACGCCGGCCGTCGCCTTGGTGGCGCTAAAGCCATCGCCCCAGGCACCCGTGCCCAGAATCTCGCCACGAACACCCAACTGGTCCATGACAATAGCTTCGGCACCGCCGCCGATCGCATAGGAGCCGGTACCATCGATCACACCCGTGCCCAAGGCACCGTAAAGCATGACCTGATCATCGATTTCGAAGCCGAGATGGGCCAGCATCAACGCATCATAGGTCGTCGTGTTACCAAATGCCGCACCGCCCTGGGCTTCCGCACCAACCGACACGCCGTCGGTCACCGCGAAATTGGCACCACCGACAACACCCAGTGTACCGGTGACACCGGGATTAAGCATGCCGCCTGCATAACCGCCGGCATAAATGCCTTCAAATGGTGACGTGGTGTAATACGCACTTTGCGCAAACGCACCGCTTGCCGAAAAACACAACGCCGCCGTGGCTAATAAAATCTTGCATGGGATATTCATGCCACTGCCTCTTTTTTCAATACGATATCGAGGTCAGTTAAGCGGGCTCAGCCCTTTGATTTCAATAAAATTTTAGCAAAAGGGATAACAGAGTATTAACCAGCGCCTCACCTGCGGATGCCGCATCCAGGCTTTTTGCCCAACCCAAAAGAAAAAGGCCGCCTGCAATGCAGACGGCCTCCAGATCTAACTTCAAATCGAACGATTAGAAGTGGTAGTTCAAACCAACGCTGATCTGATTGGTATCGCTATAGGCATCGTCAGATGCAAAGCCATGCAGATACTGGCCGCGCATGCTGATGTTTTCGGTAACGGCAAATTCAGCGCCGCCACCCAACAGCCAATGCTCATCAGGAGCTTCGCTCAGATCGACACCGTAACCACCAGCGGCGTAAAGCACGACGCTATCGGTGACGACAAGACCACCACGAGCCAGGATCTGGCCATAGGTGCGCTTGTTGGTGTCATCGCCCTGAGCTGAAATCGCGACTTCACCACCGAGCAGGTAGAAATCAAACTGGGCATTCACACCAGCCTGGATGCCTGCGCCGTATTCCCAATTCTCGTCCGTATCCTGGGCGATGCCGGAAATACCGACGTAAGGGCCGCTCCAATCAAAACCGGGCTCGTTATAAGCCGGGGTCGCGACGGGCTCGGACGGTGTGTAAGTCTGCAGATCGGCCGCATATGCGCCGGACACCAGCGTAACGCTTGCAAGCGCGGCGAGTGTAATTTTCTTGAGTGAGGTCATATTGCTCTCCTTATAGAACATCCGAGTAGAACAACTCGCCACGCGAGGTTTTGTTCCATTGCATTAAACCGGCACCCCCAAAAGCACACGTGAGTGACCCACGCATACTCCACCAGCGGTTCGACATTGAACCTGACCATTAGATAGGGAGAAACTTTGGTCTTCCAATGGCAAGAAAAAGGCAAACCAGCAATGTTGCTGTTTTACCACTCCGGTTCTGCGCCCCGGCATAAGCGTCAGCCGACACGCAAATTCGGCCAGCACAACCCTGCAACACCGCGTCCCCGGGGCACAATCCGGATATTCCCTACCCTGCCCCCCAGCCTACAAGGGGATGGGGTTTTGCAGATCACGGGCCATGTAACTTTGAATTTGTGCCACAATCTGTCCGGCATGGGCTGTCGCCAGCGTGTCGCAAAGAGCGACATCGCGATCTTCCACGGCACGAATCATTTGTTCGTGCTCTTCAACATATTGCTGTGGCAGCTTGTCGTTAAGCGAGGAGTAGTAGAGCCGCAGAATGCGCCGGCCTTCATCCAGAAGCCGGGCAAACAGCCCCGTATAATAAGGATTGCGCCCGGCCTCGGCCATGGCCACATGAAATTCACGATTGCTGGCAATCATGGCCAACGCATCCTGTTGCACCACCGCTTGGGTAAATTCGGTCTGATAGAGGCGGATTCGCGGCATATCCTCTGCCTTGTGGTGCTGTGCAGCGGCACGGGTCGTCACCCGGTACATTAATGTCAGCGCATCAAAATAAACCGGCAAAGCCCCGATATCGATCATGGTCACAATCGTGTTACGGTTGGGCAGTGTGGTGATCAACCCGTCCGCCGCCAGACGCACGAGCGCCTCACGAATCGGCGTACGCGACATGGCGAACCGCTCCGAGAGCTGAACCTCGTCGAGTGGACTGCCCGGTGCCATGCTCAGATCGAGAATGTCGCGCTTCAACGCCTCATAGGCGATCCGCACGCCAGATCCGCGCACGCGTCCACCCCGTTCGGCCAAAGCACCCCCTGGTGCCATCCCAGCCGCCTTGCGCAGCACCTTGGTCGACTTGGCCATTGCATTCATCCTGCTCGAAGTAAGGTGCGTTGACGATAGCCAAGTTTACACCGGGATTCACCCTCTGCTTCTATCACAAAATATCGACACACCCGATTCGCACAGCGCGACAACCATCCAGCCCGCCAGTTGAAACAAAGACGAAGCGTCATTGATACGATTGCCGTCATTGCAGCCCTCGCCTGCCCGAATGCCTGCAGGAAAAATACAGCACCAAACGCTGGCTTCGGCCCATGACTCTTGTCAGCGCGAACCGAAACCTTCTTGTAAGGTATCAGGCCGAAAAGGCTTTTATCAATTTTGGAAAAAATGGCGGGAGTGACGGGACTCGAACCCGCGACCTCCGGCGTGACAGGCCGGCGCTCTAACCAACTGAGCTACACCCCCTTGGTGGAGAGCAACTTGCCCCCCGAAGGTTGCGCCGGTTTACCGGTCCCAATACCCCAAGTCAAGCAGCTACATGCCCGGACGGGAGCTTTTATTGCACTTTAAATATTCCAGCCTGAATTTACCCCAAACAGGCATCCAGAACCGCCATGTCGCGCATAAATTTCGCCCAATGCCGCAAATCACACCGACCCAAGGGTCAGGTGTTCGTCAAAGTTTTGGCAAGTGATGGAATCATGAAATCGCACCCCGGACTGCCCATAAAGGGCTGGTGGGCGGTGACGGGCTCGAACCGCCGACATCCTCGGTGTAAACGAGGCGCTCTACCAACTGAGCTAACCGCCCCTCCTGGGGGAAACAAAGGGCCAAGCCCGATGCGCTGGGTGGTGATATTGCCTTGCTTGGGCAAGGTCAACCAGTTTGTGCCACCCCCTAAAAACAAAGGGCCCCGGAACGGTGTCCGGGGCCTCTGAAGTGAAACGAAATTTCCGTTCCCTTAGTTCAGCGAATCTTTCAGGCCCTTGCCGGGCTTGAATTTGGCCTGGTTGGACGCAGGAATATCAATTTCAGCGCCTGTGGCCGGATTGCGGCCCTTGCTGGCCTTACGCCGAGAAACGGCGAACGTGCCGAAACCGACGAGGCGAACGTCGCCGCCATCCTTCAACGTATTGGTGATCGCATCAAACACAGCATCAACGGCGTCAGCAGCCTGAGCCTTTGTAATACCTGCCTTGTCGGCGACCACGCCGGTCAGTTCGTTCTTGTTCATTTCATTTCCTCAATAATAATTGTGCCCGCTCAAAAAGAGCCGGGCGAGCTGTGTCACATTTTTGCGATTCTACCTTAAACGCAAGGAAAACCGGCCATCTCAGGCACTTTAGCACATGAAAAAAGCGGCGCCGCAGCGCCGCTTTTCGATACTTAGCGAAAGGTAAATATCCACTCCTTAGTGGGCAACCACCGTCTCGCCGGATTCAAGGTCGGTGGTTTTGGCAGGCACGGCCGCTTCATAATCCCACTCGATCGGTTCAAGATCGCGCACCAGCGCATGTCTGAGCACTTCTTCCATCCGGCTGACAGGGACAATTTCCATGCCCTGCTTGACGCTATCCGGTATCTCCTTGAGATCACGAACGTTTTCCTCAGGAATCAGCACTTTCTTGATGCCGCCACGCAGGGCCGCAAGGAGCTTTTCCTTGAGGCCGCCAATCGGCAGGACCCGGCCACGCAAGGTGATTTCACCTGTCATGGCCACATCATGGCGCACCGCAACCCCCGTCATGATCGAGACGATGGCTGTGGCCATGGCGATACCCGCAGAAGGCCCGTCCTTGGGCGTTGCGCCCTCGGGAACGTGCACATGGATATCTCTTGTGTCGAACATGGGCGGCTTGATGCCAAAATCGATGCACCGCGAGCGCACATAGGCATTTGCGGCCGAAATCGATTCCTTCATCACGTCCTTGAGGTTGCCGGTCACGGTCATCTTGCCCTTGCCCGGCGAGATCACGCCTTCAATGGTCAACAGCTCGCCACCAACAGAAGTCCAGGCCAGACCGGTCACAACACCAACCTGCGGATCCTCGTCGATCTCACCATGGCGGAAGGGCGGTGCCCCGAGATATTCCTCGAGCAAGGTTTCATCCACGGTGATGACCTTCTTGTCCGAGGTCATCAGGTCCTTGACCGCCTTGCGCATCAGCTTGGAAAGCTCACGCTTGAGGTTTCGCACACCGGCTTCACGCGTATAACGCTGAATCATCAGCACCAGCGAGCTATCCGGCAGCACGAATTCCTTGTCCGTCAGGCCATGCTCTTTCAGCGTCTCGGGCAACAGGTGCCGCAAGGCGATTTCACGCTTTTCTTCTTCCGTGTAACCGCTGATCCGGATGATTTCCATCCGGTCCATCAACGGACCCGGGATATTGAGCGTGTTCGAGGTCGTCACGAACATCACATCGGAAAGGTCATAATCGACCTCCAGATAGTGATCGCTGAAGCTGTTATTCTGCTCGGGATCGAGCACTTCAAGCAATGCCGACGACGGATCGCCCCGGAAATCCATGCCCATCTTGTCGATTTCGTCGAGCAGGAACAAAGGATTGCTCTTGCCCGCTTTCTTCATCGACTGGATGACCTTGCCGGGCATAGACCCGATATAGGTACGCCGATGTCCGCGGATTTCGGCTTCATCGCGCACACCGCCCAGCGACATGCGAATGAACTCACGGCCAGTCGCCTTGGCAATTGACTTGCCAAGCGAGGTCTTGCCGACACCCGGAGGGCCGACGAGGCAGAGAATCGGGCCCTTGAGCTTACCGGTCCGGCTTTGCACCGCAAGATATTCAAGGATGCGTTCCTTGACCTTTTCAAGGCCGTAATGATCCGTATCAAGCACCAGCTCGGCCAGTGCCAGATCCTTCTTGACCTTGGACTTCTTGCCCCAGGGCAGACCCAGCAACCAATCGAGATAATTGCGCACGACGGTTGCTTCCGCCGACATCGGGCTCATCTGCTTGAGCTTTTTAAGTTCGCCATCAGCCTTGAGCCGCGCTTCCTTGGAAAGCTTGGTCTTGGCCACGCGCTCTTCCAGCTCGGTCAGCTCATTGGTGCCGTCCTCGCTATCGCCAAGCTCGCGCTGGATCGCCTTCATCTGCTCGTTCAGATAATATTCGCGCTGGGTCTTTTCCATCTGGCGCTTCACCCGGCTGCGGATGCGCTTTTCGACCTGCAAAACGCCGATCTCGCCTTCCATCATCGCCAGGATTTTCTCGAAGCGCTCGGCAACGGACACTGAAGACAACAGGTCTTCCTTGTCCTGAATCTTGACCACAAGATGCGAGGCCAGTGTATCGGCCAGCTTGGAATGGTCTTCGATCTGGTTGACCGCCGCCACGACTTCCGCCGAGATCTTCTTGTTGAGCTTGACGTAGTTTTCAAACTCGCTCAGCGCCGAACGGGCCAAAGCCTCGACTTCGACATTCTCGTAATTGGGTTCTTCGAGCGCACTGGCTTCGGCCTCGAAATAATCCGTGGTCTGCAAATAGCGATCGATCTTGGCGCGATGAAGCCCCTCGACCAGCACTTTGACGGTGCCGTCGGGCAGTTTCAAAAGCTGCAATACCGATGCGATTGTGCCGGTCTCATAGATTTCTTCCGGTGCGGGATCGTCGTCCTGTGCGTTCTTCTGGGTGACCACCAGAATGTGCTTGTCATCGCGCATGACTTCTTCAAGCGCTTTGACAGATTTCTCGCGGCCAACAAACAACGGCACGATCATGCCGGGGAAAACCACGATGTCGCGCAAAGGCAGAACGGGATAAACCCGCTCACGATCAAACTCAGGGGCACCTGTTTTGGTGTCGGACATTCAGTTTCCTCTCATACATAGCGTCGGTGGAGGTTTGACGCTGCATTCATGCCGGAGCAGATATGTTCCAGCATTGTTCTGCTATTACATAGGTCGCAACCAGCCTGACGCAAGCGGCGGAAGCAGGAAATCTCCGCAGGACTCAACCGGTACAGTAAGCTTACCCATCCCAACCGCAAAATAAAACGTTAGAAGCCGGTAGATTGTTTGTTAAACAGGTTTTCCGGCCCCAAACCGCCTCATTCCGCCATTCGTTGCACCATAGGCCCGATATAGCGGGCCCGCGGACGGATCAGGTGTCCGCTCTCTGCCTGCTCGATGGCATGGGCCAGCCAGCCCACAGACCGCCCAAGAGCAAACAATGTAAAAGCGGCATCAGCGGGCAGATCAAACGTCGCGGTCAGAATGGCCAGCGCCAGATCGATATTCGGCGCTTCGCCCGCGATCGCCTCAACCGCCTCCAGCAAATCCCTTAAATGGGTTGGCAGAGCAAAGCTCTCAAGCAGGGCCCCGGCCCGCACATCGCCTTGCGGATAAAGGGCGTGGCCAATACCGGGCAAGGCGCGCCCCTGCCCCAGCCAGCCCCTTATGGCGGCATCCGGGCCAAGACGATCCGCAGACTGGATCAGGGCACTGGCCGCCGCCGGCGCACCACCATGTAGTGGCCCGGTCAAGGCCGCCAACCCGGCCAGCGCCGCCGCCGCCAGAGGGGCACCGGTCGACGCGGCGACACGGGCCGCAAAGGTTGAGGCATTGAGTTCATGGTCTGCCAGCAAAACCAGCGCGCGACGGATAGGCTCCGCCGCCTCGGCCTTTTGCCATGCCGCCGCCAATCTTTCATGGATCGGTGCTGTTCCCGGCGCAATCACGGCATTGGCCAGGGCCCCGTACACTAAAGCCGCCTCACGTCGCAATACGGCGGGTGAACGGCCGCTTGTTGGGGCATCGGCCACCGCATGCGCGCTCAAGGCTTGATACATCCCCGCCAGCGCCCTTGAACTGCCAAGCGTTTCCGGGGCAATCTCGAGTTTTTCACCTTGCCACAACAAGGCAGCGACATCTTCGAGCGGGGCTGTCCCGGCCAGCCCGACCGCATCCTGCCCCCGATAATAAAGCCGCCCATCGACAATGGTCGAAATGGCCGAGGGTAATATGGGGTCACCCCAGCGGATAGTCTCCTGCGCCAGCACATCAATTTTGCGCCGCCCGGCCCGGCGCCGTGCTAGCGCACGCACATCTTCGCCAGAATAAAGGCTTTTGCGCGGATCATCAGGGCTGCGCCGGGCCCGGATGCGGCCCCGGCTGACGCTGGCATAGAGCGTTTGCGGTTGCACCCCGAGCAATGCCAGGGCCTGAGAAGCGTTAAGCCAGTCCATATTGCTCACACATTGATTATTTCAATCAAGATTGACGTCAATCATAGCAGTACTAATTTGCCGCCGTAAAGCACAACAAGGAGAGCTGAGATGAGTAATGCAAATGGCCTGGAAGACGTGATTGCGGCCGAAACGGTCCTGTCTGATGTCGACGGTTTGGGCGGCCGACTCATCATTCGCGGCGTTTCCCTCGATGAACTGATTGATGGCGGCCGGTATGAAGATGTGGTGGCGCTGCTGCTTGAAGGGCAGTTTGCCGACCTCCCGGAGGGTGCAGAATTGCAGGCAGCCCTCGGTGCGGCCCGTGTCGCGGTATATGCCCATCTGCAGCAGGCCGGCACCAGTGTCGCCGACTTGCCATTGTTTGACGGCATGCGCGCCCTCACCGCCCGATTGCCCGACGATCTGAGCCTGAGCAGCGCCTTGCAGCTGATCGCCGCGCCGGCTGTATTCACCACCGGCATTTTGCGACTCAAGACTGGGCAAGCCCCTGTCAAACCGGATGCAAGCCTTTCCCATGCCGCCGATATTTTGCGCATGCATCAGGGCAAACCGCCCCATCCGCAGCAGGTCGCGGCGCTGGACCGCTATTTGTTGACGGTCACCGACCATGGCCTCAATGCCTCAACCTTCACCGCCCGGGTTGTCGCCTCCACGGCTGCGGGGCTGACCTCAAGCGCGCTGGCAGCGCTCGGCGCCCTCAAGGGCCCCTTGCATGGCGGGGCTCCGGGCCCGGTTCTCGACATGCTGGATGCCATTGGCACACCAAGTGAGGCCGAACCCTGGCTGGAAGGCGCATTGGCACGTGGCGACCGCCTGATGGGATTCGGACACCGGATTTATCGCGTGCGTGATCCGCGCGCCGACGCACTAAAAGGCGCATTGCGCGGTCTTGCCCGGGAGGGTGCGATCGATCCGGCCCGCCTATCCCTCGCGGAAAGCGTGGAGGCGGCGGCGCTGGTACTACTGGCCCGCGCCAAGCCGGACCGGGCGCTGGAGACCAATGTGGAGTTCTATACCGCCCTATTGCTTGAAGCGCTGGGCTTTCCGCGTGAGGCCTTTACCTGCGTCTTTGCCATGGGCCGCACGACCGGCTGGATTGCCCATGCCATGGAACAGGCTGCCACTGGCCGCCTGATCCGTCCGCGCGCGCGCTATGTCGGGCCCATGCCGAAAAAGGTCGCCTGACCGACAGAAACCCGAAATGCAAGAACGCCGGAAAGTTTCCTTTCCAGCGTTCCTCAATTCAGATCAGTGCTGGAGCTCTAGGCGCCAGCGCTGACGTCTTCTTTTTTGCGTTCCGCATAGATGTAGAGCGGACGCGTATCCTTGTCATTCACCGCCTCGGCGCTGATGACGACCTCTTCAACACCTTCAAGGCTTGGCAGATCATACATGGTATCCAAAAGGATGCCTTCCATGATCGAGCGCAGGCCACGGGCGCCGGTCTTGCGTTCGATCGCCAGCTTGGAAATCGCCATCAAGGCATCTTCATGGAAAGTCAGCTCGACTTCTTCCATGTTGAACAGGCGCTGGTACTGACGCACCAAAGCGTTTTTCGGCTGTGTCAGGATCTGGATCAGTGCATCCTCATCCAGATCTTCAAGGGTCGCAATCACCGGCAGACGGCCGATGAATTCCGGGATCAGGCCAAATTTGACCAGATCGGTCGGCTCGACTTCAGCAAACAATTCACCGACCCGGCGATCCTGTGGATCCTTGACCTCGGCAGCAAAGCCGATCGAGGAACCTTCACCGCGTGCGGCAATGATCTTTTCGAGGCCCGCAAACGCGCCGCCAACAATGAACAGGATGTTGGTTGTGTCGACCTGCAGGAATTCCTGCTGCGGATGCTTGCGCCCACCCTGCGGCGGCACGGAGGCAACAGTACCTTCCATGATCTTCAACAGAGCCTGCTGCACACCCTCGCCCGAAACGTCACGGGTGATCGAGGGATTGTCGGACTTGCGGGAAATCTTGTCGACTTCGTCGATATAGACGATGCCGCGCTGAGCCTTCTCCACATTGTAATCGGCAGCCTGCAACAGCTTGAGAATGATGTTTTCAACATCCTCACCCACATAACCGGCTTCGGTCAGGGTTGTGGCATCGGCCATGGTAAAGGGCACATCAATGATGCGCGCCAGCGTTTGCGCCAGCAGGGTCTTGCCGCAACCGGTCGGACCGATCAGCAGGATATTGGACTTGGAGAGTTCCACGTCCTGGTTCTTGCTGGCGTGGTGCAACCGCTTGTAGTGATTGTGCACCGCCACCGAGAGCACGCGCTTGGCGCGGAACTGGCCAATCACATAATCGTCAAGAACCTTGCAGATATCGGCCGGGGTCGGCACGCCTTCCGTGGACTTGACCATGGAAGTCTTGTTCTCTTCCCGGATGATGTCCATGCACAACTCGACGCATTCATCGCAGATGAAAACCGTCGGGCCGGCGATGAGCTTTCTCACTTCGTGCTGCGACTTGCCGCAGAACGAGCAATAGAGCGTATTTTTTGAGCTATCGCCGTTCGAACTGTCTTTAGACATCCTGTCACTCCCGCGAGGCTGAGGGCCCCATATTGTGCTAACACGTAAAGCTAGCGCTCAGACATAAACAAATAGTAGCCGGACCAAGCATAAAGATCAGCCCGGCTTGACGCAATTGCAACCCGGTTACATCGACCAGAGCCTGTATTTGACGTTAACGGCCAAACTTACGAGGCCGCCGGCGCCGGGCGCTTGTCATGAATCGTATCGATCAGACCGAATTCCTTGGCCTGCTCGGCATTCATGAAGTTGTCGCGTTCAAGAGCGGCTTCCACCGTCTCGTAATCCTGACCGGTATGGGTCACATAAATCTCGTTCAACCGGCGTTTCAGCTTCTCCGTATATTGCGCATGGATCAGGATATCCGTCGCCTGGCCCTGATAACCGCCGGAAGGCTGATGCACCATGATCGAGGCATTCGGCAGCGCGCCGCGCATACCTTTTTCGCCAGCAGTCAGCAGCAAAGAGCCCATTGAAGCGGCCTGACCGATGCACAAAGTGGCAACGGCCGGACGAATGAACTGCATGGTATCATAGATCGAAAGCCCCGATGTCACCACGCCACCGGGCGAATTGATGTACAACGAGATTTCTTTTTTCGGATTCTCGGCCTCGAGAAACAGCAGCTGCGCCACGATGACGGACGCCATATTGTCTTCAACCGGACCGGTCACGAAGATGATGCGTTCTTTCAACAGGCGGGAATAAATATCATATGCCCGCTCGCCACGGTTGGTCTGCTCAACCACCATCGGCACGAGCGTATTCACAAAGGTATCGATCGGATCTCTCATTTAGGGTGCCTTGTTTTAGGAACGAATCAGCCAAATTTGGGCTGATTGCAGACGATGCGCCTTAACGGCCGGTAAAGGCACAGATAGGCTGGAATATGGCGAGGTTCAATAGCTAGCCGGATATTGCCTTAATAGACAAAATTTGATCGGAATTCGGCGACATCGTGTGTGGCAGGTTAATTTCCACAAGCAGCAAGTTTTTTTGGCTGTACCGGACGGAAGGCGCTTAAAGGTTCTGCAGCGCTGCCGGGATCAGCTCCGGCAGGTCTTCGGCGATCAAACCGGGCTTGCCAAACTGGTGTGCCGCAGCGCCATGCAGATAGACCGCAGCCGATGCCGCCTCCATGCCGCTCATGCCCTGCGCCAGCAGGCCACCAATCATTCCCGCTAGCACGTCACCCGATCCCGCCGTCGCCAGCGAGGGCGGCGCATTGGTGTTGATTACGGCCTGACCATCCGGCGCAGCGATCACCGTATCGCTTCCCTTGAGCACCACAACAGCGCCCGACATCGCAGCTGCAGCGCGCGCCTGTTCGACTTTTGAGCCCTCCAGCCGCGGAAATATCCGGGCGAACTCGCCCTGATGCGGCGTCAGCACCACTTGCCGCTTCGCCCGCGCCTCGATGGCAGCGAAAAGCGCACTCACATCACCCTTGAAGGAAGAGAGCGCATCGGCATCCAGAACGGTTGCAGCCCCCGACGCGAGGATGGAAAGCACATTTTGATGGGTCAGCGGGCCCACGCTGGCCGCCGGGCCGATAACGACGGCATTCTTGCGCTCGTCTTCCAGCAAGCTGGCCAGTTCGGCCGCATCTGCTGCCACAGCCAGCATGATTGCCGTAACCTGCGCCGCATGCACTTGCAAAGCTTCTAGGGTGCCAGCCAGCGTCACCAGCCCAGCCCCGACCCGCAATGCCCCCCGCGCTGCCAAACGCGCCGCACCGGTATGCAACGGCCCGCCAGAGACAACCACACAATGCCCCCTCGCATATTTGTGCCCGTCGCCGGCCAGTACCGGCAAATGCCAAAGTTCGGGCCCGTTCTCCCGGCACGTCGAATTGATTTCATCGAGAACCGCATCAGGGATGCCAATATCGGCGAGGTGCAACATGCCGCAAAGCGCCCTGCCCGGTTGCAGCAAATGACCCGGCTTTTTGCGAAAGAATGTCACCGTCATGTCCGCCTTGACGGCCACGCCGCGGACTTGCCCATTTGCACCATCAAGTCCGCTCGGCACATCCACGCTCATCACCAGCGCGCCACTGTCATTGATGGCCGCGATCAAATCGGCCAACGCCCCATCAACCTCCCGGTCCAGCCCCGCGCCGAGCAGCGCATCCACCACCAGCGCCGCCCCCTCGAGCAGATAGGGGGCCGCCTCTTCCACCGGCCCCGACCAAAGCGCAGCTTGGGCTGCGGCGTCGCCTTTCAGCTTGTCCTGGGGCACAGTGAGCGCCAGCCGGACTGGCCAGCCCGCCTGCACCAGCAGCCGCGCCACGACAAACCCGTCGCCTCCATTATTGCCCGGCCCGCACAGGACAAGCGTCTTGCACGGGTCAAAGCGCGCCTTGATTGCGTCCGCAACGGCCTTGCCGGCATTTTCCATCAATGTCAGGGATTTCACACCGCCAGCAACCGCCGACGCATCGGCTGCACCCATTTCACGTGGTGTCAGCAATATCGAACCGGTTTCCATCGCCTCGCCTCCAAACTGCGTTTCAGGGTCACGCAACGCACGGCCAAGGTCAACGGCTCTATTGGACGGCTGCGCTCAAATCCCGGCACAAATAGAGGTAATAGGCTGCAGGCGGCGGCAAATTGTCTTCGCGTATCATGTCAACCTTGAGCGGCAAGGCCCATTTGGCAATCCAGTGTCCCTCAAACGCAAATTCAAGCACCACCGCGTCCGGGCCATCCGGCGCTTGGCACACCTGCACCAGATCAGCGAAATCCGGCACGTTCAAGGCCGTCATGTCCAGCATTTGTGTCGCATCGTCCGACCAGGCGTCATAAAATTCCCGCGAATCCAGCGGCGCCACAAGCTTGGCCCGATCTCTGTAGGCCATGGCAGTCTCGCGGGAGAACAATATCCCCGCTCCCTGACGGTACGACATGAAACCCGGGTGCTGCAGCAGGAACCAGGTCTTCTCAAGACCGCGCCGCCAATAGACCTGATCATCCGTCCGCAAATAGGCAGCGAATGGATTGGCCTCACCAATTGCAGCTTCTAAATAGCGCTGCTCGGTGCCCCGCCGGTCCCAAAGTGCCAGGCCGCTGGCGAGCACGACAAGGGCAAGAAGGATCGTTCCCCGGCGCTGCAGCCACCCCGCACGATAAAGGGCCGCCATAATGGCGATCAGCACGATAAAATCGATGGCAGCGCTATTTACCGCCCCAGCGACACGGCTCTCCGCATTGAAATGCGCTGCCAACCCATATCCACGCACCAGCACCAGCAAGGTCAGCGCCACGCCGCCGACGGCGAAAATGAGCTTTTCCCACAATGGCGAGATCACCGGCAGCCGGCCCGAGATCTGCAGCGCCACCGCCACCAGCACAATCGCCATGACGACCTGCCCGGGGGAAAAGACAGCCCATCCGGCCCCGGCCGCCAATAGCATGGTCAGCACGGGTGCATTGGTGCGCTGTACCCACAAACGATAAAACAGCATGCCCATGGCCAGATTGGCGATAACCGCCAATAGCCAGGTGCTACGCCACACCTGCAACTGGATAATCAACACGCTATGCAGCCATTCGCCACCGATCAGGCTTACGAGGCACCCGCCGAGCGCCGTGATCAGTACAGCCAGCGCCAACCGCCGGATCGGTTCGGGCAGCACAAGGACAGCCGCCAAAGCCGCCGCCACCTGAATAATCAGCCTCCCCCAGGCCTCCGCCGGCCAGGCTGTCAGAAAAACAGGGGCATCCCGCAGCACGACCAGGTCGAACCATTCCGGATCCATCGTCTGAAACAGCCGGCCAAATGGCCCCACATGCAACAGGGCCAACCCCAGCCCGCCAATGAGCCCTGCAATGGGCAAAACCCAAAACCGCGGATACCTGAACGCATAAAAAAGTCCGCCCGAAACCAGTCCGGGCAAGGCCATCAGAGGATGAAACAGCGCCCCCGCCAGAACCGCGCATAGCGCAAGGACAGCGCGTCCAGCAACAAGCCAGGCCAGGCCGTGCAGCACCAGGCCTTCGGCAAGTGGACGCGAGGTCAAAAAGCCCTCGCCATACCCCAGCAACAAAACGCCATAAAGGCTGACACCGGCCGCGACAAACAGCAGCGCCAAACCCCTCTCCCGCATGTCAGCAGAAAGCGCAAAGACCAGCCGGACAATGCCGCTCAGCCACAGCAAATGGGCTGCCGCCAACATCATTGCGGCGGCAAACTGCAGGCCGAACAGCCCGATCAACCACGCATACAGGGGAGAAAAGACCGTGTACTCGTCCTGCGAGCCAAACAGGAAAAACAGATCGTTGCGAAAGACTTCCGGCTTTAACGCCAGCAGTCCCTGCCCGGCATACAACAATCCATCATGCACGAGGCCATAATAGGGATGCGCCAGCAACCAGATGCCGACCAGGCCGCAGGCACAGGCCCAAAAGGCATAACCCCCACGAAAATGATCCGCGGGGGCCTGAATCGGACGGCTCATCTCAAGCGGCTTTTTCTTCGTGATAATCGTCGTCGATATTGATTTCCCAGATCACCTGCTTGTCGCGGGTATTTTTCATGATCGCTTCGGCGGCATGATAGGCCGTCAGCATCGAGTGATCCTGATTATTGTAGCGATGCATGCCATTGCGGCCGACCAGGAACAGATTGTCGATGGAATCGGTGAATTCGCGCACTTTTGAGAATTCCGAATAGGCACCGTAATAGCCCGGATAAGCTTTGGGCACCCGCAGCACCATACCGTCTAGATAGGCGCGCGGATCGGCCAGACCGATTTTCTCCATTTCGCGCATACCGAGCGCGATCAGGTCGGAATCGGACATCTGCCAAAGTGAATCCTCTTCGCGGCAGAAATATTCCATTCCCACCCAGACAGTGCCCGGATCGGCGACCATATGCGGGCTCCAATTGTTGAAGAACTGCAGCCGGCCCACCTGCACACCCTTGTCCTGAATATAAATCCAGTTGTCGGGCACAAGATTTGTCGATGAGTGCGGATTGGCACCGGCCGTCTTTTTCAGCCCCTTGAGCAACAGGCCGACGGTGATGAAATCACGGTATTCCAGCTTGTTGGCGATACGGCTGATCGATTCCGGTGCCGCCGGCCGCATGGCATTGATCAGATCAACCACGGGCATTGTGGAAATTACGTAGTCAGCCGGGATTGTCACCTGGCCGCCATTGCGGGTGTCTTCAGCAATCGCCAGCGACACCTTGTCCCCGAGCACACCGAGCCCCACGACTTTTTGATGGCGTCGCACCACGACACCGGCGCTTTCCGCTTTTTCTGCCGTCGTTTCCCACATCTGGCCGGGGCCGTATTTGGGATAGAGGAATTCCTCAATCAGGCTGGTATTCTCTGTCCCGCCACCAAAAGCCCCAAGGCTACGGAACGGCGCCTTGGCGGCATGCAGGATCGCCTTGGTGACCGACAAGCCCTTGATCCGCTGGGCACCCCATTCGGCACTGATCTGATTGCACGGCACGCCCCAAACCTTCTCGGTATAGTCCTTGAAAAAGGTCAGATAGAGCTCTTTGCCAAAACGGTTGATCATGAAATCTTCCAGCGACATTTCTTCCGCGCGCGGAAAGGCCCGCGCCGCGCCGTAGCTGGCCAGCATTTTTGCCACCCGCGCCGGCCCCAGTTTCAGCGCCGTCTCCACATTGGCCTTGACCGGGTAGGAAAAGAAATTGCCCTCGAAATAAATCCGCGACAGGCGCTGGCGCACCAGCATCACGTCATCGCTGCCCGCTGGAGCCTCGGCGCTAACGTCAACCGTCCGGCGCTTGTTCTGATAGGCGATTTCAAACTTGTCGCGGTCGGCACCAGCTTCAATCGGCAAGATGTTCTGCCACCAGTCCATCACCCAGTCGGATTTGGAAAAGAAACGGTGACCACCAATATCGATACGGTTGCCCTTGTAGTTCACGGTCTTGGAGATGCCGCCAATATCGCCGCTGGCTTCCAGCACAGTCACTTCAAAGCCGCCGGCGCGCGCCAGTTCGTAGGCTGCAGTCAGTCCGGCCGGACCGGCCCCGATGATAACAACGCGATTACCGCTCACATTAAGCTCCTGCTGAAACAGAGGACGTGAAAAGCATCGCTTTGCGCATCCCGAAATTGAATAAAAATGTCACCAGCACCGTCGCCATTTTGGCGAGCGGATAGGCGAGCCCGCCGAGCGAAACCAGTGCAAACATGAGGCACTGGGTAATCAGCAGACCGGCCACCCCGATCATGGCAAAAACCATGAATTCGGCGCGCCGGTTCTGCACCCGGCGATGATTGAAAATGAAACCAATCGATAAAAGATAAAGAAATGCACTGCCCGCCACAAAACCAACGGCTGCCGAAACCAGATAATGCCAGCCCCCCAGTTCGGTCAGACCAATCAGCAGGGCGAAATCAAGCACCAGGGCAAAAGCACTGGCGAGGGCATAGCGGAGAAATTCCCAAAAATGGGGGCGAAAATGCAGAAGCGAAGCATAGCCTTGCGATTTTCTGAACTGCGCAAACATTGCCGGTCCTTGCCCCAATAGTACCAAGGCACACCAAACCGGAATCGGCTTAATTATCGATTAAACTGACTATGAACAGGCAAGAGGAAATGCCTTCAGGCTTTAAAAGACGTCAAAAAAGGCCGCCCCGGAAACCGGGACGGCCTTTCAAATCAGAATAAAAGCTAAAACCAGACTAGTGGTTATGCTCTTCGGGGATTTCGTCGTCGGCTTCGTCCTGCTGGATCATCTTGGCGAGATCTTCGCGGGTCACCTTCTTGTCGGTCTTCTTGGCCAGTTCGGAAACAAAGTCGACAACCTTGTTCTCGAAAACCGGCGCGCGCAAACCGGCGACGGCCTGCGGGTTCTGACGGTAATAGTCATAAACCTGCTGCTCCTGGCCGGGGAAGCGCCGCACTTCGGCGATCAGGGCCTGCTGCAGCTCTTCTTCTGCCACTTCGATCTTATTGGCATTGCCGATTTCGGCAACGACCAGCCCGAGACGCACGCGGCGTTCAGCGATCTTTTCATACTGGGCCCGGGCCTTCGCCTCGGTTGTGCCTTCGTCTTCAAAGGACTTGCCGTGGTGTTCGATCTCGTGGGTCACGCGATCCCAGATGGTCTTGAATTCTTCATCGACCAATGTCTGGGGGGCGGTGAACTTGTGACCTTCATCGAGCGCATCGAGCACCTGGCGCTTGATGCGCTGCTTGCCCATGCTCTCCAAAGCGCTCTGCATCTGGCCCTTGACGGCCTCACGCAGGGCATCAAGGTTTTCCATGCCAACCGCCTTGGCGAACTCATCGTCAAGCTCGGTCACTTTCGGCGCATCAATATGCAAGAGATTGACCGCAAAGACTGCCTTTTTACCAGCAAGGTCTTCGTTATTGTAATCTTTGGGGAAAGTCACCGTAACGTCACGGGCCTCGCCCTTTTTCATGCCGATCAGCTGCTCTTCGAAGCCGGGAATAAATTCACCCGAACCAACGATGAGGTGCGCGTGGTCGGACGAGCCACCCTCAAACGCTTCGCCATCAATCTTGCCTTCAAAGCTGAGGCCGAGGCGATCGCCATCGGCGACGACGCCATCGTCATCGCGGGCTTCATATTCACGATTGTTGAGGAAGACGCGCTTCAATTCGGTTTCGATTTCAGCATCTTCGATATCCACGACGGGATTATCGATCGCGATCTTCTTGAAATCCATCAGATCAAAGGTCGGCAGAATCTCATAAGAGACATCAAATGCCAGATCAGCGGCACCATCGAGCACCTTGTTGATCACTTCCTGATCTTCCGGGAAATCAATATGCGGCTGGGCTGCGGCACGCTCTGAGCGCTCCGCAAGGCTTTCCTGCACGCTGGCATTGATCGCATCCTGCATCACGTCGGACATGGCAGAACGGCCATAGACTTTCTTGAGATGCGCTGTCGGCACCTTGCCCGGACGAAAGCCCTTGATGCTCGCCTTGCCCTTGAGCTCTTCGAGCTTGGCATCGAGGCGCGACACAAGGTCTTTTGCGGGAATTGTGACGCTGAGCTTGCGCTTCAGACCTTCATTAAGGGTTTCTGTGACCTGCATCGGTGATCCCATATTCTTCACATAAATTCGTTTGGGCCATTTATCATGACGTAAATCTGGTGCGGATGGAGGGACTTGAACCCCCACGCCTCTCGGCACGAGAACCTAAATCTCGCGTGTCTACCAATTTCACCACACCCGCTAGATGTACGCTTTAGGCCGGATTGGCGCCGGGTCTAGCTTATGTTGGGCACTCAGTCAAAGCCTGATTGGCCCGCGCTATTTTACAATACGTAGATCAGCGGCGGGCCGGAGGCGCTGCACAAACCTGCGGCAATCAACCAAAAGCCGGCCACAGCATTGCCTGAAATCCGCCCGCGCTGCACATTTATTAATCATTACGGGCGGATGCGCTTGGTCGTCAATCAAAGTGCATATAGTTCAAGTAGCTGTTATATATCGTAAAAAATGCGAAAAACCGCTCTGGCATGCCACATGCATAATGGTTGCCAACGCTCAAACGAATGGAGCATCGGAGGCTTCCAGATGAAGAAAATCGAGGCGATCGTTAAGCCCTTTAAGCTCGACGAAGTCAAAGAAGCACTGCAGGAAGTTGGCCTGCAGGGCATCACCGTAACAGAAGCAAAAGGTTTCGGCCGGCAAAAAGGCCATACCGAGCTCTATCGGGGCGCGGAATATGTTGTCGATTTCCTGCCCAAGGTCAAAGTCGAGGTTGTGTGCCCGGACGAACTGGCCGAAAAAGCCATCGAGGCCATTCGTAACGCTGCCCAGACGGGCCGTATTGGCGACGGAAAGATCTTTGTCTATCCGATCGAACAGGCAATACGTATCCGCACCGGCGAGAGCGGCAACGACGCGCTTTAATATCGCGTTGGCCAACTCACGCCACCATGTCATTCAGAGTCTAGGTAACCAAGGATCAAATAATGAGCTCTGTTAGCGATCTGCTAAAGAAAATCAAAGACGAAAACATCAAATTCGTCGACCTGCGCTTCACCGACCCGCGCGGCAAGCTGCAGCACGTCACTATGGATCAGTCTGTTGTTGACGAGGACATGTTTGAAGAAGGCGTCATGTTTGACGGCTCCTCCATCGGCGGCTGGAAAGCCATCAACGAATCCGACATGGTGCTGATGCCCGATACCGCCAGCGCCTATATGGACCCGTTCTTCGGTCAGTCCACCCTGGCGATCAATTGCGATATTCTCGAGCCGGCAACCTATCAGCCCTACAACCGCGACCCGCGCACCACGGCCAAGAAGGCCGAGGCTTATGTGCGCGAAAGCGGCATTGGCGACGCGGTGATGTTCGGTCCCGAGCCGGAATTCTTCCTGTTCGACGACGTGAAATATTCCAACACGCCGTATAATACCGGGTTCAAGGTCGATCATTTCGAACTGCCGTCCAACAATGATGCGGATTATGAGGCCGGTAACTCGGGCCATCACATCGGCACCAAGAAGGGCTATTTCCCGGTACCGCCGCTCGACAGCGCCCAGGATATCCGTGGCGAAATGCTCTCCGCCATGGGCGAGATGGGCGTGATCATTGAAAAGCACCATCACGAAGTGGCCTCGGCCCAGCACGAACTCGGCATCAAGTTCCAGCCGATGATTCAATCCGCTGACAGCGTGCAGGTCTATAAATATGTCGTGCATCAGGTTGCCAATGCCTATGGCAAGACCGCAACCTTCATGCCGAAGCCCGTTTATGGCGATAATGGTTCGGGCATGCATTGCCACCAGTCGATTTGGCGCGATGGCAAGCCGCTGTTCGCAGGCGACGAATATGCCGGCCTGTCGATGGAATGCCTTTATTACATCGGCGGCGTGATCAAGCACGCGAAGGCAATCAACGCCTTCACCAACCCCTCGACCAATTCCTACAAGCGTCTGGTCCCGGGCTTTGAAGCACCGGTTCTGCTGGCCTATTCCGCCCGCAACCGCTCGGCTTCCTGCCGCATTCCTTTCGGCCAGTCGCCGAAGGCAAAGCGCGTCGAAGTCCGCTTCCCCGATCCCATGGCCAATCCGTACCTCGCCTTCTCGGCGCTGCTCATGGCTGGCCTTGACGGCATCAAGAATAAGATTCACCCGGGCGAGCCCATGGACAAGGATCTGTACGAACTGCCGAAGGAAGAACTGAAGGCTATCCCGACTGTTTCCGCCTCACTGCGTGAAGCACTGGAATGCCTTGATGCAGACCGTGACTTCCTCAAGGCCGGTGGCGTCTTCGACGACGACCAGATCGATGCCTATATCGAACTGAAGATGGAAGAAGTCATCAAGTTCGAGCACTCGCCACACCCGGCTGAGTATGAAATGTACTATTCCGCCTAAGCGGGATTGCTATGCGTATATTAAAGGGGCCCTTTCGGGCCCCTTTTTTTCGTCACCACGTGTCTCAGATATCGACTTCTTTCAGACGCCGCCCCTCGATCCGCCAATAGCGCGAGCCGATATTGCGCACGAAGCGCCGGTCATGGGAGACAATGATGCAACTGGCCGCCTGCGCCAGAATCTCTGCCTCCAACGCTTCCTGCCCCGGAATATCGACATGATTGGTCGGTTCATCCATCAAATAGAAATTAGGCTCTGCCAGGCGCAGCCCCAGCAAGGCCAGCCGCGCCCTTTGCCCAAATGACAATTCGGCAATCGGCCGCTTCTGTTTCTCGGGCGCAAACCCGGCGCCGGCCAGAAGCGTCCGCGTGCGCTGGTCACCAAGATCAAAGCCGGTGGTAATATACCCGAACGGGCTGTTCGCAAGGGGCAGCTGGGACATGGCCTGATCGGTATAGCCTAGCACAAGGCTGGGACTGACCCGGATACCCGCCACGCTGTCGGGCACGGTGATCGCCTGATGCAAAAGCCGGATGAATTGCGACTTTCCCGCACCATTGGGCCCGAGCAGCACGATACGGTCGCCCTGAAATACAAACAGCTTGTCGATATGAAACAGCGGCGCATTGTCAGGCGTTGTGACCGCGACATTTTCCAGCGTCACCAGCACTTTGGCATGCGTGCCGCTATTCCCGAGGCGAATATCGCCCGAACGCTCCTGATGAGCAGCCTGAAGTTCCTGCGAAATATCATCTGCCCGCTGACGCAATTGCTTGGATTTCTTGAGCAAAAGATCGCTGCCACTATTGATGCCCACATTGGTCAGCTTGCGCGCCTGACGCACAAGCTGCTGGGCCTGCCGGCTTTCTTTCTCAAATCTGGCTTCAATGGCGGCATCCGACTCGGCGAGCGATTGCCGTGCCTTGGAGAAAGGATGGGCAAACAGCTGGGACTGTCCGGGCCGCAAAAACAGGGTTCGATTGGTCACGGCATCGAGGAAATCCCGGTCGTGACTGGCAATGACCAGCGGTACATCGCGGGGCAAGCCGTTCACCCAGGCCTCCACCTGCGCCAGTTTGTCGAGATCAAGGTGATTGGTCGGCTCGTCCAGCAGCAATATGTCGGGCGAGGAAACCCAGGCCCGGGCAATCAGCATGATCCGCTGCCAGCCGCCGCTCAGGGCCTTGACGGAGCGCTCTCGCATGTCATCGGGGGTCGCAAATTCATCAAGAACCACATCAACGCGCCAGGTGTCGGTCTGATGTAAATCGGTCGGCAAAGCATCAAGCACCGCATCACGAAAGGATAGCGCCAGCAAACGCGCCGGCACATCCTGCATGACGAAGCCGATCTGCAAGCCGCGCGAGCGGACAATATCGCCCTCACCCGGCTCAATGTCGCCCATAAGGCAGCGCAGCAATGTGGTCTTGCCGCCACCATTGCCGGCGACCAGTCCAAGACGGTCTCCTTCGGCAATGGTCAGGTTCAAATTTGTAAAAAGCGGTTCCTGAGCGCTCACGCCCAGATTGCGAAGTGAAATGGAAGCCATTGGATAATCTCGGATCTGGTGCCGCGGCATCACGCCAATGCGGCTTATTCCTGAACAGCGCCCTGACCAAAGTCAGGCGCCCAAAGGGCAGACCAGAGATGAAAGCAACGCCTGAAGCGTCAATTCCCGCCGATGGACCGCCCTGCAACAATAGATTGCAGGGCGAGGACGGGGCCACGCTGACGATGCATATGATAGCAATGGATCATGCAGCCCTCCTCTCACATCACGAAGTGACAGAGAAACGATATCATATCGAACGGGCAATGCAAGAGGCCGCAATAGTGTTCAAACGAAGTAGAACACCGCGGAAATACCGATCACGGCAAGTGATCGGGAGATACACAGATGGGCAAGCCGGTACGCAAAACCATTAAATCCGGCCTGCAGCCATCCGTGTTTGGAAGGACCCCGTATATCGAGCGATGAATACGCAATACTTTGTCGAAACACGGGCTGCATACGGCAACTCCAAACTCAAACCGTATGCATATACTTTTACCAGCGGCCGCTTAAGAAAGTGCTGAGGCAAAGCAAACCAAAGGTAAAGAAACGCGTTTTGTAAGCTTTACAGTGTCCGATTTTGAACCGTCTTTATGCTGAGACTGCCAATAGCGGTCATCAGGCACTCAAAACCGGTAAAAACAAAAACCCCGGCACGCATGCCGGGGTTGAGCAGCCAATAATTGTGACCTGGACGATTTAGCGGAAGTTGAACTGCAACTGCGTGCTATTGCCACCGCGCGGGCGATCATCATGCCCCCGATAGCTGTCACGGCGCGAGCGCTTCTGCTCCAGACGGCTTACGTCGCCATCACACCGGTCAACCAGCATGGTGTATTCGGCGCGACCACGGGTCGCCTCAACGGCCACCTTGCCACGGCTTTCGCGGCCAAGACGGATGTCATCGAAACCATAATCGCGCAGACCGCGAGACAGTTGCCGGTCGCTCAAGCAAGCGCGGCGCTGGCTGTGACGCACATCGCGGCCACGGCTCCGGTCATTATTGTCACTGGCGATCGAAAACGAAATGCCGTTACCACTATTAAAGTTGAAGCCAAAGCCAACATTGTTGCTCGCGGCCTGGGCCGGCATGGCGGAAATGGACGCGGCACCGATGATCAGGGCGGCAACCGCAGCACGGGTGGTATTCTTCAGGGTCAAAATGGCGGTCATGGGGTGAACTCCTCAGCTCCGGTTTCATCGCTCTTTCAAAGCGTGAAATGACCCTAGTCCCCGCCGGTTGAACCCATTCCCAACCGCCCGTTCAGCCAGCGTTCATCTGCCGGGCACCGAAAAATGATTGGCGCTGGCCAAACTTTTGCCGGAGACTGCTGCTTTATAGTGAAGCAAGCCATCTTAAATCCCGCTTCCGTCTGCCGCTAAAGCTCGGCAGCCGGCCCCAAACCCATCTTCTTCGCTGGAAATTTGCATCAAACGCAGGGCGAGCACTTGGTCACGCTGCCGGTTATGCTATCCATCACATGCTTTGATTCGCGAAGTTCAGCCGGAGTACCCATGCCGCAGAGCAACGACCTATTTGCAGGCAACGCCGCACCGCAACCGGCACCTGCCCCGTCAAAACCCGAACGCAAGGCTCCCGTGCCTTCGAGCGGCAGCGATAGCTATTCCGCAGCCGACATCGAGGTCCTTGAAGGCCTCGAGCCGGTCCGGCGCCGCCCGGGCATGTATATTGGCGGGACCGACGTCAACGCCCTGCACCATCTCTTCGCCGAAGTCATCGACAATTCCATGGATGAAGCGATCGCCGGGCACGCCTCGCGCATCGAAGTCCATATGAGCGAAGACGGCTCGCTGACCGTCACCGATAATGGGCGCGGCATCCCGGTCGACCCGCACCCCAAATTCCCTGACAAGTCGGCGCTTGAGGTCATCATGACCACGCTGCATGCCGGCGGCAAGTTTGACGGCAAGGCCTATGAAACCTCGGGCGGCCTGCATGGCGTCGGTATTTCCGTGGTCAATGCCCTGACGGACGATCTAACCGTGGAAGTGGCCCGCGACCAGATACTTTATCGCCAGAAATTCTCCCGCGGCCATGCCCAGGGCCCGATCGAGGATCTGGGCAAGGTGCATAACCGGCGCGGCACCAGCGTGAAATTTCATCCCGATCCGCAGATTTTTGGCGACAAGCTCGGCTTTTCGGCGGCGCGCATCTTCAAGATGTCCCGCGCCAAGGCCTATCTGTTCGGCGGCGTCGAAATCCGCTGGTCCTGCGATGAGAGCCTTACGACCGACGAAGTGCCGGAAAAGGCGACTTTCCATTATCCCGGCGGCCTGCGCGACTTCATGGTTTCCCGTATCGAGGGCGAAACCCGGATCGTTGACGAATTATTCGCCGGCAATGTGGGCAAACCCGGCACCCACGGCGCCACCGAATGGGCCATTGCCTGGTATGTGGGCGACAGCTTTACCAATTCCTATTGCAATACCGTACCTACCCAGGACGGCGGCACCCATGAAGCCGGCCTGCGCACAGCACTGCTCCGCGGCCTGAAAAACTACGCGGAAATGACCAATAACAAGCGCGCCAACGTGCTCACCTCGGAAGATGTGCTCAGCCATTGCGGTGCCATGATGTCGGTCTTTATCCGCGAACCGGAATTTGTCGGCCAGACAAAGGACAAGCTCGCCTCCGGTGAAGCAACCCGGATTGTCGATAATGCCATTCGCGATGCATTCGATCATTGGCTGACCGCCTCGCCCACTCAGGCCAATAAGCTGCTGGACTGGGCGATCGAGCGTGCCGAAGACCGCATGCGCCGGCGCAAGGAAAAAGAAATCGACCGCCAGAGCGCGACGCGCCGGCTGCGCCTGCCCGGCAAACTGGCAGATTGCACCCAGTCAGCCGCCCAGGGTGCCGAATTGTTCATCGTCGAAGGTGATAGCGCCGGGGGCAGCGCCAAACAGGCCCGCAACCGCAAGAGCCAGGCCGTCCTGCCCTTGCGTGGCAAGGTGCTCAACGTGGCCGGGGCCAGCCGCGACAAGATAACGGCAAACCAGCAGATCGGCGATCTGATCCAGGCGCTGGGCAGCGGGACGCGCGACCGGTACAGCGAAGATGATCTGCGCTATGACAAGATCATCATCATGACTGATGCTGACGTCGACGGTGCCCACATCGCCTCGCTGCTGATCACGTTTTTCTTTCAGGAAATGCCGCAGCTCATTGATAAGGGGCATCTTTATCTGGCCATGCCGCCGCTCTACCGCATCACGCAAGGCGCCAAGACGCTTTATGCGCGCGATGATGACCACCGTACCGAGCTGATGGCAGCGGAGTTCACCGGCCGCGGCAAGGTTGATGTCACCCGGTTCAAGGGCCTTGGCGAAATGCCGTTTGCCCACCTCAAGGAAACCACAATGGCCCCGGGCACGCGCACCCTCTTGCAGGTTCGCGTGATCGACGATCGCGAAGGCACACGCCTGTCAGTGGACCAATTAATGGGCAACCGCCCGGAATCCCGGTTCGACTTCATCCAGGCCAATGCCGAATTTGTTACAGAACTCGACATCTGACGTTTATAATATTATGTAAACATTGAGATCAGATGCTGACGGCGCCTGATCTTGAAGCGCCCGTATATCGGTGCAAAATACAATTCAGGTTGAAGCTATTTTGCGCGTGAACCGGTTTACGGGTCAGTGCCGTTAATGAAATATCCTGATGATCGTTGACTTGGCGTCCCTGATCGCTATGGTCCGCGCCGTAAGAGGCCACTCGCGCAACCGATTGCTGCACGCATTTGGCTGCCGGTGTAACACATTGAGTGGACGTAAAATTTGACTGAAAACTTCTCGACACTTGGACTGAGCGCCAAAGTAATCGAAGCTGTGAACGCTTCCGGCTACACCACGCCTACAGATATTCAGGCGCAGGCGATCCCGCACGTTCTTGAAAAACGGGACGTCATCGGCATTGCCCAGACGGGTACCGGCAAAACGGCATCCTTTGTGCTGCCCATGCTGACCCTGCTGGAAAAAGGCCGCGCCCGGGCGCGCATGCCGCGCACGCTCATTCTTGAGCCGACGCGCGAACTGGCAGCCCAGGTCCACGAGAATTTCGAAAAATACGGCATCAATCACAAATTGACCGTTGCGCTGCTGATTGGCGGCGTCTCCTTTGAAGAGCAGAACAAGAAGCTCGATCGCGGCGCCGATGTGCTGATCGCGACCCCGGGCCGCATGCTCGACCATTTCGAGCGCGGCCGCCTGTTGCTGACCGGCGTTGACATTGTGGTCATCGATGAAGCCGACCGCATGCTCGACATGGGCTTTATCCCCGATATCGAACGCATCATCAATCTGCTGCCGCCGCGTCACCAGACCCTGTTTTTCTCGGCCACCATGCCGCCGGAAATCGAGAAGCTGACCGGCCGTTTCCTGCGCGACCCCATTCGCCTCGAAGTTGCCCGTCAGAACTCAACGGCAGAAACCATTGATCAGCGATTGCTGAAAACCGGTGCCAAGCCGGCAGAAAAGCGCGCGGCCCTCAGGGACCAGATTCGCGCGTCCGAAGCGCTGACCAATGCGATCATCTTCTGCAACCGCAAACGCGACGTGGCCACCTTGCTGCGCTCGCTAGAACGGCATGGTTTCAGTGTCGGCGCGCTCCATGGCGACATGGACCAGAAAAGCCGCATGGAAACACTGGACCAGTTCAAGACCAACAAGATCCAGCTGCTTGTGGCCAGCGATGTAGCGGCCCGCGGCCTCGACATCCCGGCGGTGAGCCACGTCTTCAATTTCGACGTGCCGATCCATGCCGAGGATTATGTGCACCGTATCGGCCGCACCGGGCGCGCTGGCCGTAGTGGGCAGGCCATCACCCTCGTCAGCAGCGCTGATACCAAATATATCGACTCGATCATCAAGCTTATCGGACGCGACATTCCGCCGATTGGCGCGGCGACCGCTGCCGAAAAGCCAAAGCCTGCCCCAAAAGCGGCAGAGACAGCCCCCGCACCTGCAGCAGACACCGCCCAGCCGGTAGAGCAGGTTCGCGAAAAACCCGCACGCCCAGCCCGGTCGCGCCGGCGCGGCAAAGCGTCCGAAAGCACCGAAACGGCGGCGCAGGCACCCGCAGAGCGGACCACAAAACCGCAAGACAATACGGCTGGCGGCCGCCAGCCCAAGAAGAAGGAAGGCGATGATAACTCGCCCTTTGGCACGGAAGGCCCAATTCCAGCTTTCCTGTTGCGTCCGGCCATAAAAGTCGGCTAATAGTAACTGCTAATATATTCGATTTATTACTTGGTTGCGCTGCTCAGATTAATTGCGGTAACTAGTTGATATAATACGCAAAAATATGACGGTGCTGTTTTATTGCTGCGAGTAAATAGTGAACAACGACCAATTCGATCGTGCCCTGAGCTATGGCAAGACGGCGTTTGGCCTGCTCAAAAAGGGTAAAATCCCGCCGCATCCACGGTTCTACGAGCTGTTCTATACCTATGCAGCTGGCTTGAACTCGGATCTGAACGCCCATATCAATGCCATTTTCGAGCGTGGCGACACGCCCGATACGCAGGTTGTGGACGAGCTCTATAATGAATTCTTGCAAGAGCAGGATGTCGGCGAACGACTGAACATGGTGTCCGCCGAAATCGCTACCCGCATTGATGCGGTGCATGAAGCGATCGACGGTGCCCATACCAATGCCGATAATTATTCGGGCCTGCTGCAATCAGCGCAGGCAAAGCTCGAAAGCGGCATCGATCCCGTTGCCATGTCCAGGCTGACCGCAACATTGCTGCCTGAAACCGAAAAAATGCAAGCCACCAACATGCTGTTGCAGGACCGGTTGAAATCGGCGCATCAGGATGTAACCGCATTGCAGCGCGAGCTGGATGAAGTGCGCCGCGAGTCGATGATCGACCCGCTGACGCGCATTCCCAACCGCAAGGCGTTCGATCACGACCTTGCTGATGCCGTTGAGCGGGCTGAACGCGACGGTGCCCGCCTGTCGCTCATCCTGCTCGATATCGATCATTTCAAACTGTTCAACGACAATTACGGCCATCAAACCGGCGATCAGGTGTTGCGGCTCGTGGCCGTCACGCTGGAATCCAGTGTGGCCGAAGGCGATACAGCAGCCCGTTATGGCGGGGAAGAATTTGCGGCGATCTTGCCCGGCACATCGCTGAAAGACGCCTGTGCCATGGGGGAACGCCTGCGCAAGGCGGTTCAGTCACGCGAATTGCTGAAACGGTCGACCAATGAGAAACTGGGCAAGATCACAGCATCGCTGGGGGTTGCGGCCTATCGCCATGGCGACGGAGTCGCCTCGTTGGTCGAACGCGCAGACCGCTGCCTTTATGCGGCAAAGCATGAAGGCCGCAACCGGGTCATTGATGAAACACACGCATTGCCGCGTGCAGGCCAAGGCAAACACTTCGCCGCCTGAGTGGCCCATGATTTAACGGCCCCAAACCACCCTAGCCGGAGAAAAAGCTAGCCGGCTGCCCGCGCTTCCGCCAATTGCTTTAGATCCGCCGGCTTGAGCTGCACGCTTTCGCCGCACCCGCAGGCCCCCGTCTGATTGGGGTTCTTGAAGGTAAAGCCGGACGAGAGCTTGCTTGTCTCAAAATCCATCACCGTGCCCAAAAGGAACAGTGTTGCCTTGGGTTCGATATAGACATCGACACCATGCTGACGCACATGGTCGTCACCCGTCACGGGCGCTGCCACATAGTCGAGCGTATAGGCCATGCCGGCACAACCGGCATTCTTGACCCCGACGCGCACACCGGTCACCGGTTCATTGGAATTTTCCATGATCTCGGTAATCCGCTCGGCGGCGGTTTCTGTCAGACTGATTACTTCAAAGCTCATTTCGTTACCACCAATTCAGTGCAACCTGTGCTTCTTCACTCATCCGGTCCGGACCCCAGGGCGGGTCAAACACCATCTTGACTTCAACTTCCTGCACACCCTCGACCATACCGGCCGCGGTTTCAACCCAGCCAGGCATTTCGCCGGCTACGGGGCAGCCCGGTGCTGTCAAAGTCATATCGATACTGACCTTGCGGTCATCGTCGAGCTCAACCTTGTAGATCAGCCCGAGCTCATAGATATCGACCGGGATTTCCGGGTCGTAAACGGTCTTGAATGCCGCCACCAGATCATTGGTGATCCGTTCCATTTCCTCGGCGGGAATGGAATTGCTTTTGCTCGTTGCCATTACCGGCGCATTGCCTTCGGCAGCAGATTCGGTCGTCTGTGTCGTGTTGATTTCGTCGTTCATATCACCTGTCCCCGCCTTTTCAAGCGAAGAAACTCCGTGCTTTTTCAATGGCTTCAACAAGAGCGTCTACATCGTCCTTGCCATTATATAGGCCGAATGAGGCCCGACATGTAGAGGTAGCGCCAAATCTTTTTAGCAAGGGCATCGCACAATGGGTGCCGGCCCGCACCGCAACACCATAACGATCCATGATCGTCGAGACATCATGGGCATGCGCCCCGGCCATTTCAAACGAGAAAATTCCGCCCTTGCCCGGTGCCGTACCGATCATCCGGAGGGAGTTGATTTTCTGCAATTGCTCCTCGGCATAGGCAGCGATCTCCGCCTCGTGAGCAGCGATGTTATCGCGGCCCAGTGCCGAAATATAGTCCAGCGCCGCCCCAAGCCCGATGGCCTGCACAATCGGGGGCGTACCCGCCTCAAACCGGTGCGGGGGCGCGTTATAGGTGACCTTGTCGAGGGTGACCTCTTCGATCATCTCCCCGCCGCCCTGATAGGGCTGCATAGCCGCCAGCAGGTCATAACGGCCATAGAGCACACCAATGCCGGTCGGGCCATAAAGCTTGTGCCCGGTCATGATGTAGAAATCCGCGCCAATATCCTGCACATCGACCGGCGTATGCACCGCACCCTGGCTGCCGTCGACAATGACGGGAATGCCGCGCGCATGCGCAATCTCGACCACCTGCTTGAGCGGGGTGACCGTGCCCAGCACATTGGACATATGGGTCAGCGACACAATTTTGGTGCGCGGAGTCAGCGCTGCTTCGAACGCGTCGAGATCAAACGCGCCGTCATCCTTGACGTCGACCCATTTGATCACCGCGCCCTGCCGCTCGCGCAGAAAATGCCATGGCACGATATTGGAGTGATGCTCCATGATCGTGATGACGATTTCGTCGCCTTCCCCGATCATCGGGGCGGCAAAGCCGGAGGCGACCAGATTGAGCGCTTCGGTTGCGCCCTTGGTGAAGATGATTTCCTCGGGCTTTGCGGCATTCAGGAAGCGCCTGACGCTCTCCCGGCCCGCCTCATAGGCATCAGTTGCCCGTGTCGACAGAGTATGCAGCCCGCGATGCACATTGGCATATTCATGGGCATAGGCGTGCTGGATCCGGTCCAGCACCTGACGCGGTTTTTGTGCTGAGGCCCCATTGTCGAGATAGACCAGCCGGTGCCCATGCACCTGCTCGCCCAGAATGGGAAAATCAGCCCGGACCGCGTCAAGATTATAGCTCATAGGCTGGCCTCGGGAATGGCACGTGCCAGCCAGCCATCGGTAATGCCCAAAAGCGCCTCGTTCAGTTCCGCATCTTCAATCGGATCGAATAACTCATCGAGGAAGGCCCGCACAAGCATGGCTTCGGCGTCCGGCTTGGGAATGCCGCGGCTCAGCAGGTAGAACAGGCTGTCGCCGTCGATTTCGCCACAGGTCGCGCCATGACCGCAGACCACATCATCGGCAAAGATCTCGAGCTCGGGTTTGGCAAGAATTTCCGCCGTATCCGACAGCATCAGACCCTGCGACATCATCTTGGCATCGGTCTTTTGCGCATGCTGGGCGACCAGAATCTTGCCCTGGAATACCGCCCGCGAACGGCCTCGCGCGACCGATTTGAACAATTCGGCCGAGGTCGTATTGGGGACGCCATGCACGATATCGAGCGTGATATCGGCGTGCTGACCATCTTCCACCAGATTGAGGCCGGTGAAATCGGCATGAGCGCCCTCACCCGAAAAACGGGCGAACAGCTGCGTGCGCGACAATACCGAACCGGCATGAATGGCGAGGGTCCGCAATTTGGCGTCCGCACCAATCTCGTATTCGGCGGTCGCGAAATGCCGGGCGGTGGGGCCGGACAAATCGATCATGATATGGGTGACATTGGCACCCTTGCCGACAGAGACATAGCTGGCATGATTGCCCAGATGCGCCGCGTCACTGCCCGAAAAAGTCTCGACAATCGTGGCGCTGCCACCATCGGCGATAAAGATTTTCGCAGAACCGTTGACGTGGCCCGCAGGTCCTTCAGTACGCCGGTCGATATGAATGACCGGATCGACCGAATTATCGAGATCAAGGCTCAGGCTTTCCTTGACCAAAGCCGTGTTGAGCCGCACCACGGCGTCATCACGCGCCGAAAGCACCGAACCCTTGACCTTGCCCACAATCACGCCCGCAGGCGCTGTCGTGGTCTCCTGAACGGCACCATTGGCCATCAGGATGCGAAAGGCACCCGGAATATTGAGCGCAGGCGGGCTGGTTTCCGTCGCCGCACCGGAAAGTGCAGGCACCTCGCGCAACAGCATTTTCAGATCGCTGTAATGATAGCTCTCGACACGCCGTGTCGGCAGGCCTGCATCGCGCAGACGGGCGGCCGCCTCAGGTGCACCGGCGCTTTCGAGCTGGGCGACGAGGCTTTCTTCTGCCGGGCTGAGCCGGACGGGGAATTTTTGAATGCTCACAATTGCCTCACGCTGCGTCTTCGCCAAAACCGGCATAGCCCTTGCTCTCAAGCTCGAGCGCAAGTTCCTTGCCGCCGCTCTCAACCACCCGGCCGCCCGAGAACACATGCACCACGTCAGGCACGATATGGTTCAGCAAGCGCTGGTAATGCGTGATGACCAGCATTGAGCGATTACCGTCGCGCAACGCGTTGACGCCATCCGAGACAACGCGCAGGGCATCAATATCAAGCCCTGAATCGGTCTCATCGAGAATGCACATCTTCGGGGCCAGCAGCGCCATTTGCAGCACTTCTGCACGCTTCTTCTCGCCGCCGGAAAACCCGACATTGAGCGCCCGCTTCAGCATGTCATTATCAATCTTGAGCATGCCTGAGGCATCCTTGACCGCACGCATGAAGTCCGGGGTCGTCAGTTCGGCCTCGCCGCGCGCCTTGCGCTGGGCATTCATTGCCGCCTTCAAGAAGGTCATTGTCGCCACACCCGGAATTTCAATCGGGTACTGGAATGCGAGGAACAAGCCGGCAGCGGCCCGCGCGTCCGGTTCCATGTCGAGAATGCTCTCGCCATCGAGCAGAACGTCACCATCGGTGATCTTGTAGCCGTCGCGGCCAGCCAGCGCATAGCTCAGCGTCGACTTGCCCGAACCGTTCGGCCCCATGATCGCATGCACTTCGCCGCGCGGCACGATCAGGTTCACGCCTTTGAGGATTTCTTTATTCTCGTCTTCAATGCTTACGCGCAAATCGCGAATTTCCAGCATGGGTGTCGTCATTTATCTTCTCCGATATCTTCGCCGTCCCAGTAATCGAGGAGAGGCTTGTCGCGTCCCCGCAATACAAAGTCGGCATCAAGCATGCCGCCGCCGGCACGAATGCCCGCCACGACCATGAATTTTCCGCTGTCCGGGTATTCGCAGATATCCGGATCATTTCGTGTCGAAACCGCCAGGTATTTCAAATCGGCAGTCGATGTATTGGTAATCTGGTGTGCGGTGCTGACATCACCTGCGGGCGCTGAAATGACATCGCCCGCCTTGATGGCCCAGCTTTCGTCACCACGCCGATAGGTGCCCTCGCCTTCGAGGATAATGAACATTTCCTCGTTATTGCGATGAGAATGGCGCGGAAACCCCGCCTTCCCCGCCGGCACGGTCATATATTGCGCCCCAAGATCACGCGCCCCGATGACAGAGCCAATCCGGGCGGCATGCGTTTCATATCGCGAGCCGGCCCGGGTGTGCTTTGCGTGCAAATCGTGGATATTGGCTATTGGCCGATCCGACATTTACCCGACACTGCCTTCCAGCGAGATGTTGATCAGCTTTTGCGTCTCGACCATGAATTCCATGGGCAAATGCTGCAGCACATCGCGCACGAAGCCGTTGACGATCAATGCGACCGCCTCTTCCGGATTCAGCCCGCGTTGCTGGCAATAAAACATCTGGTCGTCCGAAATCTTCGAGGTCGTCGCTTCATGCTCGAACACGGTCGAGGCATTGCGGCTTTCGATATAGGGCACCGTATGCGCCCCGCAGGTATCGCCGATCAGCAGGCTGTCACACTGGGTAAAGTTGCGCGCGCCCTTGGCCTTGGCATGAGCCGAAACCTGACCGCGATAGGTATTGTCAGAAAAACCCGCAGCAATGCCCTTGGAAATGATCCGGCTTGAGGTGTTCTTGCCCAGATGGATCATCTTGGTGCCGCTATCGATCTGCTGATGGCCGTTGGAAATCGCAATCGAATAGAACTCGCCGCGCGAATTGTCACCGCGCAGGATGCACGAGGGGTATTTCCAGGTAATCGCGGAACCGGTCTCGACCTGGGTCCAGGAAATCTTGGAATTATCGCCCCGGCAATCGCCCCGCTTGGTCACGAAGTTGTAAATGCCGCCCTTGCCATCCTTGTCGCCCGGATACCAGTTCTGCACCGTCGAATATTTGATCTCTGCATCATCAAGCGCCACCAGTTCCACAACAGCGGCATGCAGCTGGTTTTCATCGCGTGTCGGCGCGGTGCAACCTTCGAGATAGCTCACATAGGAGCCTTCTTCGGCAATGATCAGCGTGCGCTCGAACTGGCCGGTATTCTTTTCATTGATGCGGAAATAGGTCGACAATTCCATCGGGCAACGTACGCCCTTAGGGATGAAGACGAATGACCCGTCAGTGAATACGGCCGAATTCAGCGTCGCGTAATAATTGTCGGTGACCGGTACAACCGAGCCGAGATATTTCTGCACCAGTTCGGGATGCTCACGCACCGCTTCTGAAATCGAGCAGAAGATGATGCCGACCTTGGCCAGTTCTTCGCGGAAGGTTGTGACAACCGAAACGGAATCGAACACAGCATCAACCGCAACGCGCGAACCTTCGACGCCCGCCAGAATTTCCTGCTCACGCAAGGGAATACCAAGCTTTTCATAAGTGCGCAGCAATTCCGGATCGACTTCATCAAGGCTGGTCGGTCCCGGTGTGCTTTTCGGCGCCGAATAGAAATACAACTCCTGAAAATCAATCTTGGGATAGCTGACCCGCGCCCAGGTCGGCTCATCCATGGTCAACCAGCGCTTATAGGCCTCAAGCCGCCAATCGAGCATCCATTGCGGCTCGTTCTTTTTGGCGGAGATGAAGCGGATCACCTCTTCGCTCAGCCCCTTGGGGGCCTTGTCGCTTTCGATGACGGTCTCAAAGCCATATTTGTACAAATCGACATCCAGCGACTGAACGCTTTCGACGGTCGCAAGGTCGATATTCTCCTTGAGCGTCGGGATGCTTTCCCGCGCCGTCATTGGGGTCAAACTGGACATTTCACTTCTCCTTCAAATCTGCACCGTTTCAAGGGCGGCGAGATGGAATATTTATTGGCAGTTCAGGCGGCACGCCCGGCTGATCTGCGTTGCTGGCCAAGCACTTTTTCGAAAGCCTTCAGAAATCTGTTCACGTCTTCGCTCGTCGAGGGCCAGCCGAGACTGACCCGCAGAGCGCAATCGGCAAGCTCCGGCGCAATGCCCATGGCCGCCAAAACATGGCTGCGTCCAACCTTGCCCGATGAGCAGGCGGAGCCCGATGACACAGCCACACCTTCAAGATCCAGCCCCATCATCGCAACGCTGGCCTTCACCCCGGGCACGGCGAAATTGACCACATTGCCCATCCGCTCAGCCCCGGCACCGAAAACCACCATTTCCGGGGCCAGTGCTTTCAGCCCCATGGTCAAGTCTTCTGTGAGCGCCGCAATCGCTTTGGCGTCATAAGCTCCGGCAAAAGCCTCAGCCGCCGCACCAAACCCGGCAATCAAGGCCGCTGATTCCGTGCCACCGCGGCGGTTTTGCTCCTGCCCGCCACCCGGTATGAGTTTCGCCACATCGCAATGCGGCTTCATCAACAGCGCACCAACACCGGCGGGTCCACCAATCTTGTGCGCCGATATAGCCATCATGTCGGCAGCCCGGGCCGCAAAATCAAGTTCCTGCTTGCCGAAAGCCTGTACCGCATCAACCAGCAGAAAATGCGGCGTCGGCCCGACCAGCGCCTCGATTTCCCCGACAGGCTGGATCACGCCGGTCTCGTTATTGACGGCATGCACGGCCACAAGCGCCACCTGCCCGGCAGCACTCGCCGCCGCAACAGCTGCCGCCAACGCATCGACATCAATGCGCCCTTCGCCGGTCAGTGCCGTCTGAATTACCGGCAAACCGGTCATTTCCGCAGCTTTGAGTACAGCGGCATGCTCGCCGGCACTGACGATAATCTGGTCAAACCCCAAAGCCAGCGCCCCGCCCGCAATCGCCTGGGTCAGCGCTTCGGTGGCAGAACCGGTAAACACGACATGTTTGCGCTCCGCCCCGGCGGCCTTGGCCACCTGATCGCGGGCCTTCTCAACCATGCTGCGCAGTACTCGCCCGGCCCCGTGCACAGAGGATGGATTGCCGGTGGAATCGAGCGCAGCCACAATGCACGCGCGCGCCGAATCCAGCAGCTGCGTCGATGCATTATGGTCGAGATACACGTCTGAATGTGTCATCATAAGCTCGAGAAGGCACTCTGGCCTGCCATTGCTCCTAAACAATCCTTGAAATCAAGCGCATCCCTCCATTAAAAGGAGCCCTTGCACCTGCCGCTGACAAGCGGCTAAACCAAGTTTCGAATTATTCTAAACTAGTTTTCTGAAAGCTAGTTGTAAGAAGCCCCGGTGCATTCGTCAAGCGGCGCCTGCCGGTAATAGTAACGCGCAGCCGGGCGAAAAACCGGACCATGTTTAGGGACAGAACCAAATGCCAGAAGTGATTTTTAATGGACCGGCCGGACGTATCGAGGGCCGTTACCAGCCTGGCAAGGAGCCAAACGCGCCCATCGCCATCATTCTGCACCCGCATCCGGAATTTGGCGGCACCATGAATAATCAGGTGGTCTACCACCTCTATTACATGTTCGTGCAGCGCGGCTTCGCGGTTCTCCGCTTCAATTCGCGCTGCACGAACATGTAATAGAGG
>Ga0209344_10000988_pt1 | contig 41699 bp, 42 predicted proteins | sample Cruoilmetagenom6_FD_187293 | JGI IMG/M metagenome (GOLD analysis project Ga0209344, IMG submission 187293) | Oil polluted marine microbial communities from Coal Oil Point, Santa Barbara, California, USA - Santa Barbara Oil Seep Sample 6 (SPAdes)... | ecosystem: Environmental > Aquatic > Marine... | reverse complement strand
CGCACGGGCCACGTCAATGGCGGCTGTGTGGACTTAGCTGCCATTGGTCGAAACACAAACCGCTCGAATCTTTGAGCGCGAGCAGCTAGCCTCCATGACATGACCTATGATGTAACTCTGTTGATCTTGTTGGCCGCGGCTTTGCACGCGGGATGGAATGCACTCATCAAAATCAGTGGCGATAGGATTGCTGTGATGGCGGTTGTTACACTGGCAGGTAGCATTCTTTCAATTTTCGCGCTGCCTTTCGTGGATAGTCCTGACCCTGCTAGCTGGCCGCTACTGGCACTGACAATCTTGATCCACACTGGGTATCATTTCTTTCTCCCTATTGCTTACGATCATGGCGACCTCGGGCAGGTGTATCCAATTGCCCGTGGCGTTGCCCCAATTCTTGTAACTCTAGGCGCACTCGTATTCGCCGGAGAGCAAGTAGGGCAAATGGCTATGATCGGCATTCTTTGCCTCGCCGTTGGAGTTATGGCGCTCACCTTTGATGGTGGGAAAGTCAGCAAAATCAATCCAAAAGCGATTTTCTTTGCGCTAGCAACAGGCGTCTGCATTGCCTCTTACACGGTTGTTGATGGGTTGGGAGTACGTCAAGCAGGGTCGATTTTGGGTTTTGCGGTATGGCTTACCATTGGCGATGGAGTCCTGACCTTCCTGATTGCACTTATCTGGAAACGGAATGAAATAGTGATGGTTGTGAAAAACAACGTCATGACTGGCATTGCTGGTGGCGCTATGCAAGTTGGGGCATATTGGATCATAGTTTATGCGTTGGCTGTTGCACCCATGGGAATGGTTTCTGGCCTCCGCGAAACAAGCGTCCTTTTCGCTGCGCTGATCTCGACGTTCTTGCTGAAAGAGGGTTTCGGTGTCTGGCGGTTCGTGTCCGCCTGTCTTGTAACCTTTGGGCTAATTGTCAGTCGAAGCAGAAGTTAGGCGCGGCGAACAAAGTCAGTGTCTGCTGCGCTGCAAAAAGTAGTCAAAAGGGCTCAGAGCAGCCGTTGAAAGATGTCCTCTCCCGGCAACGCCGGGCAGCGCCCGGGCCTCCTCATGGGGAGGGCGCTTTGCACCCACCCCGAGGTCCGGGTGATGCCCTCTGTAGCGTAAAAGTCGCCCAAAACGATAGGTCGACCCTAAAAGCAAAAACGCACCCCTTGGGGCGCGTTCTGTTCGTTCTGTATTTGGTAAGGTTTGCGCTTAGCGGCGCAGGCCGAGACGTTTGATCAGATCCTGATAACGGGTCTCATCCTTGCCGCGGGTGTAATCCAGCAGCTTGCGGCGCTGTGCCACCATCATCAGCAATCCACGGCGGGAATGGTTGTCTTTTTTGTGTGTTTTAAAGTGTTCGGTCAACGTTGCGATGCGCGAACTCAACACTGCCACCTGGACTTCCGGTGAACCGGTATCGCCTTCTTTGGTAGCGAATTCTTTCATAAGTCGTTGTTTTTCTTCAGCAGTAATCGACATCGGGGGCTCCTTTTAGTTAAGGGTGAATGGCGCAAGCCGGGATGTCGTCCAGCAAGGCCCGTGGAGATCTGCTTCCTGCAAGAACAAGAAGATGCGCGCGTATAGGGGATAATATCGGTAAAGGAAAGCGATTTCGCCTAATCAGCCGTTTGGATCTGATTTGCGATCCGGGTGGCCCATTCACCGATGATTGGAATGAAATCAATCTGCGAAAGAAATAATCCCACGAGCGATACAAGTATCGTCGCCCCGATCACAGTTCCCAGCCCAAACGCCAACCCCCGTACAAACTGAAATGCAATCAATCGCGGTACGGAATTATGGATCCGGACAAAGCGGTGCGAATTCAGCAACGCGATTTCTTCGCGTAGCAAGTTGATCTCTTTTGCGGTGTCGGGATTTGAGGGTTCCATAGGCGAATGGGCGCTGATTTTCAGCCGAAGGTCAAGGGCCGTTGTTTCCCGACGACGCGTTGGGGCAGCGGAAAACACTCCGTTGAAGTATGCGATACTGGTGACCTATTTTTTATGCCGGATTGATTGTTTGCAAAACCCGGGATGTTGCTGAAAAAATGTGTTTGAAACCCCACATCGGATAACGCACGAAATACCACTTCATCAGCATTTCCTAACTCTCAGAGAAAGGGCTTGCGGGTATCAACCATCAATTTGAAAATAATTGAACGCATTTGCCACGATGTTCCTGATCCGTTCGGTGTTATGTTTGCACCGGGTTTGGGATTCTGAGGTGTGGGATGGTTTATGCGTTGCTGTTACTGGGATTATTGCCGCTGGCGTTTTTGCCTGACGTACTTTTGGGCGATAGTGATGAGGAAGTTGAAAATGAAATGAAACCGCAAGGAAACGAAAATGACGATGGTCTTCTTTCGGGGCTGGGGCAGGGGCCTGCAGATAAAATTTTACAGCCATTGGAGGAGGATGATACCTTGGGTGGAAGCAGCGATCCGGGCGAAGGTATTATTGATCCGGTGATTGAAGACGATGCTTCATCCGCCGATGGGGTTTTGCCGCCACTGATCGAAGATGATGTTCCGGGTGATCTGCCGGTTCCTGACACGTCAAACCCGCTTACCCCCGTGCTTGAGGATGACACAGATGATGGCGAGGCTAACCCGGACCCGTCCGAGGTGTTACCCCCATTGATGGAAGATGATGTTGCAGATGGGTCAACGGATGGCGATGTATTGTTACCCGTAAACGAAGATGATCCCGCGCAGGCCATTGAGGCAACTCTGACGGATCCTGTTGAAATTACCGGATTTGATGCGCAGGCAGACATTCTTCGCGTCACCATTAATCCGGTGATACTAAGCGGCCTGTTGGATGTTACAACAATTCCTTCAGCAAATGGCGCAGACACCTTGATCTTCGTGGACAAGGTGCTGATCGCAACGCTGAATGCCACAACCGACCTGAATGCATCAAATGTCTATATTGATGTTGATCCGGCGTCGTTTGTCTGATCACTTCCAAAGGTCTGGTTGTTGTGCATAAGCGATGTATAGTGGATGTTTGGGGTGGCCAGCTTTTGTCAGACCAAGGTGAAGTAACGGCAGGCCGGTCCGATCCAGCAAAACCTTCATCACCTTGCCTCTGTCCAGGTGTTCCCCATGTGCGCCCCATGCGCAAATTATCTGATCGGCCCAGGTGCAACTTTGCATGATTGTCAAATCATTCTCTGGTCCAACCGGGTCAGTTGCGGCCCGCATCTTTCGTGGATCAGTATCGCGCCATGCGAAAATATTTGTCACCCTAAAACTGCCGAACCCCAACGTGCGGGCGCGTCGTTCGCAACGCTCAACCGTTGGGTCATTCTGAACCTCGGTCGCTGTTGAAGGATTAAGCATGATGAACAGCGCTTTTGATCCTTCCGGGTTCCAAATCCGTGTAAGTGAATAGCGATACTTTTCACAATCCGAGTATACAGCAGTGCTGGCTGCATCGTCTTTCTGGTGCGTTCTGGTGATCACTGGTTGAATACCCGGCTTGGATGCAATTCCCCGGCTCGATAGATCCCAACCGCGACGGCCTTACCATCCAGAGAGGCCCAGGCCTCGTCGCCATATTCAGCATCCGAAGTGATAACCATACCCGGATTTCCGTTGCGCAGTTTCGCCGCACCCGGTGCAGCACATCTAAGTTCCGGCAGTTCTGCCAAACCAATTTCCAATGGTTGTAGAAACTGATCAAGTTCTGGTGTTCTGGCCAGTTCTTCAACCAGATCCAGCGACACTCCGTCTTCAACATCAAACGGGCCCGACCAAATTCGCCGAAGAGTAACAACATGCCCATAACAGCCAAGAGTTTCACCCAAATCACGGGCAATGGCGCGAACATAACCGCCCTTTCCACAGGTCAATTCCAGTTCAACATGGTCTGTGTCCGGGCGCGAAATCAATTTCAGATCTTCGACGAACAGCGGGCGGGCCGCTATTTCAACGTCTTCGCCACTGCGCGCAAGTTTATAGGCCCGTTCTCCATCAATTTTTACTGCTGAAAATTTTGGTGGAACCTGCATGACATCCCCAACAAATTGTGGAAGCGCTGCGCGGATATCACTATCAGCGGGTCGAAATTCGTTTTCCTGTAAAACGGTCCCTTCAGCATCATCTGTGTTTGTTGATTGTCCCAGACGAACGGTGAATCGATAAGCTTTCATTGCGTCTGTAATATAGGGCACCGTTTTTGTAGCTTCCCCCAAGGCGATTGCCAGAACACCGGTAGCATCTGGATCCAGCGTGCCGGCATGACCAGCCTTTTTCGCGTCAAGTGCCCATCTGACTTTGTTCACTACCGCGGTCGAAGTTGGTCCGGCGGGTTTGTCAATTAACAGCCACCCTGATATATCGCGGCCCTTTTTGCGCCGCGCCACTAATCTTGCCCGCCTGTATCGGTATCGTCATCCAGATCACGGCGAACATCTTCTTGTGAAAACAAGCGTCGTGTCGCATCCATGCGGTCAAACGTATCGTCAAGTTCATAGCGGATTTCCGGGGAAAACCTTAGGGTCAGCTTTTTTGACACAGCGTGGCGCAACTCATACCGGTTGCGTCGTAAGGCGGACAAAGCTTCTTCCTGGTTTTCACCACCCAGTGGTTGAATATAAGCCGTCGCTATCCGCAGATCCGGGGAAGTTCGCACCTCTCCCACACTGATCGACATGCGATTCATTTCGGGATCGTGAATTTCGCCCCGGATAAGAATTTCTGACAAGGTACGACGAATCAATTCGCCGACTCGAAGTTGACGTTGGGATGGGCCACGGCTGTTGCGATTTGGATTCTTTGCCATTGCGCTCAGATAAGCCCGAAAGCGTCGCGCCGCAACAGGGCTTTGCGTAACGCGACACAACTGGCTAAACCGGGCACAATAGCTAAGGGAACGCGAAATGAGTGATCTACCGGGAATCGTGGTTACAGGTGCATCGGGCCGGATGGGGCAAATGCTGATAGGGGCAGTTCTGGCATCTGACAAAGCGCGCCTTGTTGGTGCCGTTGAACGTGCAGGACATGGCTGGATCGGTCAGGATGTGGGGATTGCGATGGGGCGTGCACCAATGGGGTTGGCGGTTACTGACGATGCGTTAGAGGCTTTTGCAAAGGCGCAGGCGGTTCTGGATTTCACCATACCCGCGGCAACGGTTCAGTTCGCCGCACTGGCCGCACAGGCCCGCGCTGTTCATGTGATCGGCACGACTGGACTTGAAGACGCGGACCTGAAAAAACTGAATGCCGCTTCGCGCCACGCCGTACTAATCCGCGCGGGCAATATGAGCCTTGGGGTCAACCTTTTGACAAAGCTGACCAAAATGGTGGCTGCTGCCCTGGATGAAGATTTTGATATTGAGGTAGTAGAAACCCATCACAACCAGAAAATTGATGCCCCATCCGGCACCGCCCTGATGCTGGGGAAGGCCGCTGCACAAGGGCGCAATGTTGATCTGGCTGATGTTTCTGACAGGGGCCGCGATGGGATCACAGGGGCGCGCAAACGTGGTGACATAGGTTTCAGCGCCATTCGCGGTGGTGACATTGTTGGAGAGCATGATGTTTTGTTTGCCGGGGCCGGGGAAAGGATCATTCTGCGCCACGTGGCCACCGATCGCAGCCTTTATGCAAAGGGCGCGCTTAGGGCCGCGCTTTGGGGGCAGGACAAAAAGCCAGGAGAATACGATATGTTTGACGTACTGGGCCTATAATCGGGTTCAATAAGTTTTCAGAAATCGACAGCGATACCTTTCTTTTCCCAGTCGCCATAGCGTACAGGTTCCGGCCCTTTCCGCCCGCCCAGTTCAGTCGGCATATCAGTTTCTTTGGTATTTTGGCGCCGCGCTTCGGCTTCTGCAAGCGCGCGTTTGGCGGCGGGGGGTAGCTTGGTTGGGGCGTCGTCGTTCATGACATGGCGGTCCTTGTTCACTTTGCGCCATTGATATAGGGCGGGGCACAACACGACAACGCCAAAGGACACCTTTATGTCACGCTCTGGTCTGGCACCGCGCCGCGCCGCAAACCATTTGTTGAACGCCATTGTAGATGACGGGGCTTTACTGTCTGAGTTACTGCCAAAATCGGTGGAAAAACTGCCTGCCGAGGATCGAGCAAGGGCCACGCGCCTGACAGTTACAACCCTGCGCTGGATGGATCGTGCGGATCGGATCCTTGGACGCCACGTGCAAAAAAAGCCCCCTACCAAAGTTATGAATGCGTTACGCCTTGGTGTGGTGGAACTTTGTGTCGATGGTGCCGCGGCGCATGGGGTGGTCAATGCGGCCGTGGATATTGTGCGCGCTGATCGGGATTTCAACCGGATGTCGGGGCTGGTCAATGCGGTGCTGCGAAAAGTGGCCGGGTCTGGCCCGGATCTTTGGGAAAAATTACCACAGCCGCAGATCCCGAAATGGCTACGCAAACCGCTTATTTCTGATTTCGGTAAGCCGACAGTGATTGCGTTGGAAACTGCGCATGCAGCTGGCGCGCCACTTGATATTACAGTGAAAACGGATGTGGATAGCTGGGCCGAACGACTGAATGGTACAGTTCTAACGTTTGGTTCTGTGCGGGTTACTGGATCGACGCAAGTTACCGCGCTGCCTGGTTTTGATACCGGGGATTGGTGGGTGCAGGATGCCGCCGCCGCCTTGCCAGCGCAAATTCTGGCCGCTAAACCCGGTGAACGGGTATTGGATTTGTGCGCAGCACCCGGGGGTAAAACCATGCAGTTGGCAATGACCGGGGCTGATGTGACAGCCCTGGACATATCCAAAACCCGCATGACCCGAGTGGAACAAAACCTTGAACGCACCGGGTTGAATGCAACCCTTATAGTGGGCGACGTTCTGACCCACAACGATGACTCATTTGATGCGATCCTGCTGGATGCACCCTGTTCGGCGACCGGTACACTTCGCCGCCACCCTGACCTGCCCTATGCCAAAGATGGCAGTGATTTTCCAAAATTGTTCGAGTTACAGGAAAACATGATTGACCAGGCATTGCGCCTGCTAAAACCCGGTGGGCGGATGGTGTTTTGCACCTGCAGCCTGCTGATCGATGAGGGTGAGGAACAAATCAAAGATGCCATTACCCGTAATCCAGGCTTTGCCGTTGATCTGAGTGCGCTGGAACTGCCGGGCATAAACCCGGATTGGATTAATGAATTTGGCCTTCGCACCCGCCCCGATTACTGGCCAGATTGCGGCGGTATGGATGGTTTCTTTATGACACTTTTGCGAAAGCCTGCCTGAATTTCGAATTGGGCGATGACAGAATGGTCATGGCTGCGTATTATGCTGGAAAATGAATGCCCGAAAATGGGCTAAGACGCAGGTCAGGCAGGTCGTGTCACACTTAGAAAATCTGGCAGCGCATAGATCGCGTTGGATGAATCGCTGGCATGCACGGCTTTCTGCACGTGCGCGCCCGGCAACCGGTTTCTTGTCGCAACCCGAACCCCGCACAATCGGAGCATTTGCAAAAGGGCGTCAGCTTATTGCCGGGAACTTTCTGTTTGCCGGCGCTCTGGTTGAAGACGCGCACCGATCTATCTGGCAACTGCCCACACCGGGGCCGGATTTTCGGGAAGAAATCCATGGTTTTTCATGGCTGGATGATCTGGTTGCGGTTGGGGACGTGAATGCGCGCGTGAAATCACAGGCCTGGCTGGACGAATGGATTAAGCTTTATGGCAAAGGCCACGGGCCGGGCTGGACGCCGGATCTGACGGGACGTCGCCTGATCCGATGGATTAATCACGCAATTTTTCTGTTGAATGGGCAAGGCAGTGAAATTGCAGCTGCCTACTATCGTTCACTTGGCCAGCAAACGATATTTTTGTCTCGACGCTGGCACAGTGCGTCCGCCGGGTTGCCCCGGTTCGAGGCGTTGACAGGGCTGATTTATGCCGGGCTGGCCCTTACGGGTATGGAAAAGCACGTGATCCCGGCGATAAAGGCGCTGGCACGTGAATGTCGCGAACAGGTAGATGAAGAAGGTGGCATTCCAACACGCAACCCCGAAGAATTGCTTGAAGTTTTCACTCTGCTGAACTGGGCTGCTTCGGCGTTGTCTGAAGCTGGTAAGATGGCGGCCAAAGATCATTTGGCTGCAATTGAACGCATCGCACCCACCTTGCGCGCGCTGCGCCATTGCGATGGCGGTCTTGCCCGGTTTCACGGTGGTGGTCGGGGTCAGGAAGGTCGGCTTGATCATGCTTTGGCAACATCGGGTATAAAGACCGGCCCCCCCGAAGGATTGTCGATGGGGTTTGCGCGATTGCATGGGGGTCGCAGCAGCCTGATCATTGACGCGGCAACACCACCTGCAAATGACGCGTCCTATAGCGGCCACGCTTCCACGCTTGCGTTTGAACTGACCTCGGGCCGGCGTGCATTGATCGTAAATTGCGGATCAGGTGCCAGTTTCGGCCCTGATTGGCGACGGGCTGGGCGGGCAACGCCTTCGCATTCCACATTAGGGATCGAAGGATATTCGTCTTCCCGCCTTGGTGGGTTACAGGTTGTCGGCGGGCATGAACGCGAAATGCTGGCGGACGTTCCGCGTGATGTGCGTGTGCAATATTTGCAGGAAGAAGGATCGCAAGGCATAGTTGTTGGCCATAATGGCTATGTTGGCACCCATGGTCTGACGCATATTCGCCAGGTTGAACTTTCCAATGACGGCAGGGGGTTGGTTGGTGAAGATACCCTGGCGGCGATTGAAAAAACCGATGAACAACAGTTCGACCGCGCGCTTGATCGTTCAAAATTACAGGGCATTCCTTTTCAGATACGATTTCATCTGCACCCTGACGTCAATGCCCAGGTTGATATGGGTGGGGCCGCCGTTTCTTTGGCAATGAAAAGCGGAGAAATCTGGGTGTTTCGCCAGGACGGATCTGCCAATATGACATTGGATCTAAGCGTTTATCTTGAAAAGGGACGGTTGAAACCACGTGCGACCAAACAGATAGTGTTATCCGGCATCACAACAGAGTATGCGACGCGCATCCGCTGGACACTGGCCAAGGCGCAGGACACACCAACCGCCGTTCGCGACCTTGAAAGGGAAGACAGCTTTGCGCCTGACTGATCAAATCCTTGGGGGATTGCATTTATGACCGAACTTGTGCCTGTGCGCCGTGCACTGATTTCCGTTTTCGATAAAGCCGGCCTTCTGGAACTGGCCAAATCTCTTGATGATCATGGAGTTGAGTTGCTGTCCACAGGCGGATCTGCCCGGACCCTGCGTGAGGCCGGATTTAAGGTAACGGACGTAGCAGACGAAACCGGTTTTCCAGAAATGATGGATGGGCGTGTTAAAACACTACACCCGGCGATCCATGGTGGCCTGCTGGCATTGCGCAACAACGAAGACCATGTCGCGGCAATGGCCAAACACGGCATCCATGGCATCGACCTGCTGGTGTCAAACCTGTATCCCTTTGGAAAAACTGTCAAAAGTGGTGCAGATTATGAAACCTGCATCGAAAATATAGACATTGGCGGCCCGGCAATGATCCGGGCAGCAGCCAAGAACCACGCATTTGTAAATGTGGTTGTGGATGTGCAGGATTATGATGCCTTGCTAAGTGAACTGAACACAAATGACGGGGCGACAACACTAAAGTTTCGTCAATATCTGGCACAAAACGCCTATGCCCGTACCGCAGCTTACGATGCGGATATTTCCAACTGGATGGCCGGGGCGATCGGGCAAAACACACCGCGAAGACGCGCTGTTTCTGGTGAGCTTGCACAGACATTGCGCTATGGTGAAAATCCGCATCAGTCGGCTGCGTTCTATCTGGATGGCTCAGCGCGCCCCGGGGTTGCAACTGCCAAACAATGGCAGGGCAAGGAACTGTCCTACAACAACATTAACGACACTGATGCTGCCTTTGAAATGGTCGCGGAATTTGATCCAGCTGGCGGCCCAGCTTGCGCGATTATCAAACACGCAAACCCCTGCGGGGTTGCCCGAGGCGCAACCATGGCCGAGGCCTATTCCAAAGCATTTGATTGTGACCGAACATCGGCCTTTGGCGGGATTATTGCGCTGAATCAGCCGCTGGATGAAGAAACAGCACAAGCCATCAGCGGCGTTTTTACAGAAGTGGTGATAGCGCCCGGTGCAAGCGCAGGCGCATTGGATATTTTTAGGAAAAAGAAAAACCTAAGATTGTTGACCACAAATAGCCTGCCTGAACCGGGTGGTGCTGGTCTGACTGTGCGGCAGGTATCCGGTGGCTTGCTGGTTCAGGACAAGGACAATGGGTATATTTCCCCTGACGATCTGCAGGTTGTTACTGAAAAAGCCCCCAGTGATCGGGAACTGGCGGATCTGTTATTTGCCTGGAAAGTGGCCAAACATGTCAAATCCAACGCGATCATCTATGCCAAAGGTGGGGCGACAGTTGGGATTGGTGCTGGCCAGATGAGCCGGGTCGACAGTACGCGAATTGCTGCACGCAAAAGCCGGGATATGGCGGAGGTACTGGGTTTGGACGCGCCGTTGACACGAGGGTCTGTCGTCGCGTCCGATGCGTTCTTTCCATTCGCTGATGGTTTGCTGAGTGCGGCTGAGGCAGGTGCGACTGCTGTAATTCAACCCGGCGGATCAATGCGCGACGATGAAGTGATCAAAGCGGCAAATGATGCAGGGTTGGCAATGGTTTTTACCGGCATGCGTCATTTCCGACACTAAGGGGTCACGAAGATGCGGATAATGTTCTGGACAGGATTGGTAATTTTTCTGATTGATCAGGCCAGCAAATATCTGGTCGTGCATTTGTTGGATCTGCGAACGCTGGGTACGATGGATGTTCTGCCGCCTTATCTAAACCTGCATATGGCATGGAACAGGGGCGTAAATTTCGGGTTGTTTTCCAACGGGGCTGCGGTGATGAAATGGGTGCTGATTGCATTGGCCGCTGCTATCTCTGTCTGGGTTGTGATTTGGGTACGAAAAGATGGGGCGGGTCGCTGGGGGCTGATTGCCGCGGGATTGTTGATCGGAGGCGCTGCGGGAAATGTAATGGATCGTCTGATTTACGGCGCAGTTGCCGATTTCCTGAATATGTCATGTTGTGGTATCGACAACCCGTTTGCCTTTAATGTTGCCGATATTGCAATATTTTTGGGTGCAATTGGCCTGATCTTGTTTACCGGACAAAAAACGCCCCGTGACGGCGACGAATTGATCGGATAACAATGGCCAGCATGGGTAAGGGAGAAGCATCAATGTGGGCTGCTTTGAGCAGGATGGGACTGGCGCTGACAGTGGCACTGACCCTGTCTGCATGTGGCGGTAAGCGTGAACCACAACTTCTGAACCTGAACGCAGGGTCAGATACGCCTGATGAATTTGCAATTCTACCTGGAAAGCCCCTGCAAACACCCGAAAATATTACAGAATTGCCTGCGCCCACACCTGGAGCAAGCAATCTGACGGATCCAACTCCAAAGGCTGATGCAATTGTGGCCCTTGGGGGTAACGCTGCAGTTTTGGCACGGTCTGGTATCCCCGCAACTGACCGCGCGTTGCTTGGATATACCGGTCGTCACGGGACCGAGGCTAATATTCGCGAACAGCTTGCAGCGGCTGATCTGGATTTTCGCCGCCGTAAAGATGTTCCGTCGCTTTACCGGCTATTCAAGAAAAGCCGGTACTTCAAAGTTTATAGCAGTCAGGCGCTGGATCAGTATCTTGAACTTGAACGATTACGCGCGGCGGGTATCAAAACGCCAAGTGCGCCACCGGGTATCTGAGTATATCAGTCGTCACTTCTGCTTGATCCGCTTGAACAGCTGCCAATGAAACGTATCTATGATTTCGAACGCTTTCAAAGGATGAGCTATGATTCGTTTCGTTGTATATCTGTTTACGTTGGCAGGCACCATCCTGCCGCTGAACGCAGCCGAAATCACGACATTCACGCTTGATAACGGCATGGATGTTGTGGTGATGGAAGATCACCGAGCGCCGGTCGTGGTGCATATGGTCTGGTATCGGGTCGGGGCTGCTGACGAACCGTCGGGAAAATCCGGCATTGCACATTTTCTGGAACACCTTTTGTTCAAGGGTACCGATGATCTTGATGCGGGTGAATTTTCGGCAACCGTCAGCCGCAATGGCGGGTCCGACAACGCGTTTACATCGTGGGACTATACCGCCTATTTTCAACGCGTTGCGGCCGACCGGTTGGAACTGATGATGACAATGGAAGCAGACCGGATGCGCGATCTGCAAATGACCGAGGCTGATGTTATCACTGAACGCGATGTGGTGCTGGAAGAACGCAACCAGCGCACCGACAGCGACCCCGGGGCATTGTTTCGCGAACAACTAAACGCAGCGCAGTACCTGAACCATCCCTATAGCATTCCGATTATTGGTTGGCGTCATGAGATTGAACAATTGAATCGCGATGATGCATTTGCATTTTATCAACGCTACTACGCCCCCAACAACGCAATTCTGATTGTGGCGGGCGATGTTGAACCCACAGACGTGCTGGCGATGGCAAAGCAACATTATGGCCCCATTGCCCCAACCGTTGATCTGCCCGAACGTGTGCGCCCGGTTGAACCACCTCAACTATCCGAACGCCGTCTCAGCTATTCTGACCCTCGCGTCGCGCAGCCATATGTGACACGCAGTTACCTTGCCCCGGAACGTAATTTAGGTGATCAGAAAGTCGCAGCGAATCTGACAATGCTAGCGGCGCTACTGGGTGGGAATGGTGCCACGTCTGTACTTGGGCAAAAATTGCAGTTTGAAACGCAACAGGCGGTCTACGTGTCCGCGTATTATCAGGGCATGTCGCTTGATTATGCCACCTTTGGGCTGGTTATGGTTCCGTCCCCCGGACAGCCCCTTCAACAGGCGGAAGACGCGATGGATCAGGCGGTTGGGGAATTCCTGGACGAAGGTGTGGACCCTGAACAGTTCGCGCGTATCAAAATGAGATTACGTGCCGAACGCATATACGGAGAAGACAATATTGTATCGCTTGCACGTAGATACGGCATCGGGCTGACAACTGGTCTGACAATCGAAGATATTCAGGTCTGGCCCGACATTCTGCAATCGGTAACTGAACAAGACGTGATGGAAGCAGCCCGCACAATTTTCGATAAATCAAATGCTGTGACCGGTTGGATTTCACCACCAATTTCAAAGGATATCAGCCAATGATCCGCCTTATCCTGATGATCTGGATGTCCCTGATTGCAGTTCCGCTGCAAGCGGCTGTTGAGGTACAGGAAGTAACATCGCCCGGTGGTATCAAAGCGTGGCTGGTCGAAGAACACTCCATCCCGTTCACCGCGCTTGAACTGCGATTTAGGGGTGGAGCTGTCCTTGATATCACGGGTAAACGAGGCGCGATCAACCTGATGGCAGGATTGCTGGAAGAAGGTGCGGGCGAACTGGATTCACAAGGGTTTTCGCAAGCCCGCGAAACACTGGCGACCAGTTTTGACTATCGGGCATTTGACGACGCAATGTCTATCTCCGCACGATTTCTGACGGAAAACCGTGGTGAAGCTGTTTCCCTTTTGAAAACGTCGATCATGCAACCAACATTTGGGCAGGACGATATTGATCGGGTTCGCGAACAGGTTTTATCTGGTCTTCGCAGTGATGCAACGGACCCTGATGAAATTGCCAGAAACACATTTGATAAAATGACCTGGGGCAATCACGCCTATGGCAGCAATCGCAACGGAACAGTGGAAAGCGTAAACGCGCTAAGCCGGGAAGATATCGTCGCCGCGCACCGCGCCGTGTTTGCCCGTGACCGGCTATATGTTTCAGCGGTTGGCGATATCACGGCCCAAGAACTGGGTGTGTTGATGGATAAGCTGCTTGGTGACATTCCCGCCACGGGTGCGCCTTTGGTGGAACACGCAGATTACCAGTTGACCGGTGGTATCACGGTAATTCCTTTTGATACGCCTCAATCCGTAGCGTTGTTCGGTCATGTTGGCATTACCCGCGACGACCCGGATTTTGTTGCAGCCTATATTCTGAATGAAGTTTTTGGCGGCAATGGGCTGGATTCGCGCCTGATGGTTGAAGTGCGCGAAAAACGTGGCCTAACATACGGTGTTGGTACATATCTTGCACCAATGGACTATGGCGAACTGGTTGTGGGTCAGGTTCGTTCTGACAATTCCCGAATCGCGGAAAGCATTGAAGTTATCAAACAGGAATGGGAAAAAATTGCTGAAACCGGTCTGACTGCGAATGAGCTGGATGAAGCGAAAACCTATCTGACCGGGGCTTATCCGCTGCGTTTTGATGGAAATGCACCCATAGCCCGGATCATGGTCGGAATGCAAATGACTGGTCTGGGCGTGGATTATATTGCCAATCGAAATGATCTGGTAAATGCGGTGACGCTGGAAGATATCCGCCGCGTTGCCAAGCGGATTTATCAACCAGAAAATCTACATTTTGTAGTCGTGGGTCAGCCTGACGGTGTGCAAAACAGCAATTGAATAGCTGTGGTCGAATCGGGGTTGGGTATGCTATTTCTGGTGGTATGCCCGCTCCGAACCCCAATATAGGCGATATTCGCCCCATTATTCGTCAGCTGGACGATACCGCGATCAATCAGATCGCAGCGGGTGAAGTTGTGGAACGCCCGGCCTCGGCCGTGAAAGAACTGGTCGAAAACGCTATCGATGCTGGCGCGACGCGGATCGATGTAGCTTACGCTGATGGCGGCAAAACCCTGATCCGGGTAACCGATGACGGATGCGGGATGACGGCAGAAGAACTGCCGCTTGCGTTGTCACGACACGCAACATCCAAAATTGACGGTTCAGATCTGTTGAACATTCACACATTCGGGTTTCGCGGCGAAGCATTGCCTTCGCTTGGCGCCGTGGGAAGGCTGACAATTACGTCGCGCGTTGCGGGGTTTGAGGCGGCGATGATTTCCGTCGCTGGTGGTCAGACCGAACAGGTTCGACCAGCAGCGCTACGAACCGGAACAATCGTTGAACTGCGCGATTTGTTTTATGCAACACCTGCCCGATTGAAATTCATGCGCACTGCTCGCGCCGAAACGCAGGCAATCGGAGACGTAGTCAAACGGCTGGCGATGGCTGAACCGTTCATCGCCTTCAGTTTGCGCGATGTATCCGGAGGCGGTGACGGGCGTCTGACATTTCGCGCCGATGCGCAATCGGGCGATATGTTTGACGCTTTACATGGGCGTCTTGCCGGGGTCTTAGGCAATGAGTTTGCGGAAAATGCGCTGCGAATTGATGCAGAGCGCGATGGGCTGCACCTGACAGGATATGCCGCCTTGCCAACATATTCACGCGGATCGGCTGTCGCGCAGTTTCTGTATGTCAACGGGCGCCCGGTGCGTGATAAATTGCTGATCGGGGCACTTAAAGGTGCCTATTTTGATTTTCTCAGCCGCGATCGCCACCCTGCTGCCGTGTTGTTTATAGATTGTGATCCGCAACTTGTTGATGTGAATGTACACCCAGCAAAAGCCGAAGTTCGATTTCGCGAACCTGGTATCGCTCGCGGTCTAATCGTTTCGGCCCTGCGTCACGCGTTGGCAAATGCGGGGCATCGCGCGTCAACCACAGTGACGGGTGCAACCCTTGGGGCGATGCGCCCCGAAGGATATGACCAACCACGCATCTATCAGATGGATCGCCCGTCACATCGTGCGTTGAGCGCGGGTATTCAGGCCCAGTCACCAGGATTTGCAGAAACAACCGGAGTTTTTGCGCGTGTAGAAGATATCGCACCCGACGATGATGCGGGGGTTGAAAACCACCCCCTTGGTGCGGCCCGTGCGCAGGTTCACGAAAACTATATTATTGCCCAGACTGCAAAAGGTATGGTGATCGTCGATCAGCACGCAGCACATGAAAGGCTGGTTTATGAAAAACTGAAACACCAGATGGCTGAAAACGGGGTTGCGTCGCAGGCATTACTGATCCCGGAAATTGTTGAAATCGGCCATAGCGATGCTGCTCGATTGTTGGAAATGGCGGGTGATCTGGCGCGCCTTGGGCTGGTAATCGAACCATTTGGCAGTGGTGCAGTTGCAGTGCGTGAAACCCCTGCTATTCTTGGCCGCGTTGATGCTACCGCGATGTTGGCAGATATCTTGGATGAACTTGCAGATCAGGGCGACAGCCAAACCTTACAGGTCCGGGTTGAAGCGATCCTATCGCGGATTGCCTGTCACGGATCCATCCGCTCAGGTCGCCGAATGCGGGCCGAAGAAATGAATGCGTTGCTGCGGGAAATGGAAATCACACCGCATTCCGGCCAGTGCAATCATGGGCGGCCAACATATGTTGAACTGAAACTCAGCGATATTGAAAAGTTGTTCGGGCGCACATGATCAGGATCGGTGAACAGGTTTATACCTTTGATGATCCGGTTGTGATTGTCACGCTGTTCGGCGCAGGCGCGGTTTTTCTGTTGTTTGTGCTACTGATAATGGCCGTTCGTCGAACAGGTCAGTCTGCCCAGATGATGGCCCCATTGGCGCGACAGATGGGTCATCTTGGTCAGCAGGTTCAACAGCTTTCTGATGGGCAGCACCAACTTTCAGGTGGGCTGACACACGTGTCAGAAGCGCAGGCAACCAGTCAGGCGAATATGCTGCATCTAATGGAACAGCGCCTGTCTGATGTCACCAAACTAATGGGCGAAAACCTGGAGGGCAGTTCGCGCAGAACGGCCCAGTCACTTGGGGACCTGCAGCAAAGGTTGCAGACCATTGACAAGGCACAAGCCAATATTGAAAAATTGTCGGGCGACGTGTTGTCGTTGCAGGATATTTTGTCCAACAAACAGACACGCGGTGCATTTGGAGAAATCCAGCTGACCGACATTGTGTCCAAAGCGCTGCCCAAAGACAGTTATACTTTGCAAGCCACACTTTCCAATGGCAAACGGGCGGATTGCCTGATCCATCTGCCAAATCCGCCAGGGCCGATCGTTGTGGATGCGAAATTTCCACTGGAAGCCTATGAAGCGCTGCGCAATGCTGAAACTCAGTGGGAAAAGAAAGAAGCGGTGGCGTTCTTCAAAACATCCGTGCGTGCGCATGTCAAAGCAATATCGGACAAGTATATTCTTGAAGGTGAAACTGCTGATGGCGCGATCCTGTTCCTGCCATCCGAAGCTGTTTACGCTGAGCTTCATTCAAACTTTCAAGAGATTGTACGAGACGGCTTTGCCGCCCGTGTCTGGATAGTTTCACCCACAACCTGCATGGCGACACTGAACACAATGCGCGCTATTCTAAAAGATGGGCGGATGCGCGAGCAGGCCGGAGCGATACGCAAAGAACTGGCCCTGCTGTTTTCTGATGTGGATCGGCTGGGTAATCGGGTTGAAAACCTTGACCGACATTTTCATCAGGCTTCAAAAGATATTACCGAAATAAAGATTTCGGCTGAAAAGGCGGGTAATCGCGCGCGGCGATTGGATAGTTTTGATTTTGAAGAAGTTACGACGGATGAAGAAAACGTCGTGCAGCTGCCAAAACCCCATGTTTAACAACTGATCAAATTAGAATGCCTCCGGCGGGGATATTTCTGGAAAATCGAAGTAATTTTCTTTTTCCCAAATTAATCCCCGCCGGAGGCCAAACATATATCGCGGCGCCAAAGGCGCCTCATTTTATTTGAGGTGATTTACAATTTGCACATGTTGGGCTAGGGTATCAACTTCGTCCATCCAGCGGTTGATGAGTTTTGGATCAAACGGAGCAGCGGAAACACCAACCGGAATTTCGCGGTTTTGCACTGCCTCGACCGCAAGTGATACAGGGCCCGATACCAGCCGCGCCATCGCCGTACCGCGTAGATCACCCCATGCATCCATCGTGTAGGTTTTGTGATAAATTGGGGCGCCATCTGTTTCGGCTTTCAGGGCGACGCACATGATCACACGGTCAGGTTCGTTTTCGCTATAAGAATTTTCCGCCCAGAACGTGTCGGACATTTCTTTTAGCCGTGCGTCACCGGAAGGACCTTCAAGCGTTTCCACCTCGTCAAATACATCCGCCCAGGCATCGGCCCAACCGTTCAGACGCAGCGTACCGCGGACAAATTCCTTGATCTTCCAGCTGCCTTCAAAATGGTATTGATCGATGAACGGCAGGGAATCCCGGTTTGGGTAGACTTCGAAACTTTCGGGAACCTGCAGGGGGGCAATATAGCTGCTGATCGCGTCCCAGGGGCGCTGCACAGCAAGTTCAGAAAACGCGCGGATGGATTTTGAGGGTGAGCGCAAAGCCTTTAGAACACCAAGCGGCGACCAGCTGAATTTGTAGCGAAACGGGTTGGGGTGTTTCGGAATGCCACCGCAATACGAGATGAAGGAAATGACCGCATCTTTATCATAAGCTTTTGATTTCTTGTAGTCTTCAACTAGCCAATGCGCCATGAGATGGTCGATGCCGGGATCAAGGCCAACCTCATTGACCAGCGCCACGCTGGCCAGTTTCGCCTCGGCGTCGAGCGCTGACATTTCCGGTGCAATATAGCTGGAGGACACCAAATGCGCAAAGTTTGCGATGCAAAGTTTTGCAAGCGGCACATGCCAGTCGCCAGGCAGCATCGAAACCACCACATCGCCCTTATTTAGTTCCGCCCCGAGGTGTTCCATATCGAAAGCCTGTATACGGTCTGTGAGATCGCCGACTGCATCAGTTGCTTTATCAAGCGACCGGTTCCAGACGGTAACTTCGTGCCCGGCACTGATCAGGCGGCGAAGGCCGGGAATGGCAGAGAGGCCGGTTCCGCACCAGTGGATTGTCATGGTTGTTCTCCTAATTGTTCCGGGGCCCAAAAAGAAATTCAGGCAAAACCCTTATCGTCTTTAAAGTCAAATCAACCCAAGATAGTGATCAAATTCAGCTTTTGCTCGGCCCCAGACATCGCCGTTCAGATCAATGAGTGTCAGCAGTGAAGGCAGCAATTGCCCCGCAAAATCCTGAGAACTTTCAACCGGTAACAGCGACGGCAAATTGTCGATCGCGGTCACGTCAAGCGGGGGGTCCAGATGGACGCGCAGGGCAGGGTTATCCCAGGTTGTTACACGGTCATAGACTTTGATCGGTGAAAACTCAGATGTGGGATCGCATGCAATATCGCCTATTACCGACAGATGGCGCGCGGCAGTTTTGGCAGATGGTTGTACGAAGACCGGACAGCCTGAGGAGGCAAGGATCGCATTAAGAAAAATGTCGTGGTCAAGTATTTCGGGGAAAGGCCCTCCGTGGGCGGTTTCCGCCATATCCCAGTCGTTGGTTTTAACGTCAAGTGCTGCGCACAAATCACGCGCCCCGGTGCCAACCCGCCCCAAGGCGCCGATGACGATGGCATTTGGCCGGGGTAACAGGGTTGAGTTCAGATCAGCGCTGACATCGTCGATAAGCGCATCGGCATTTTCATAGGTCGCCACCGGATCGCAGATGTCCCCCTGTTTCAGCGCCGCCCAGCATTTCAAGGCAACGGCCGCCCCTGCGTATCCTGCCCAATAACCAAAGGCCGCGACCCGACGACCATCCTCACCCACCAGATACTCCAGATCGTATAGAACTCCGCCACCGGCCCTGAACCGTTGCAGTAGTATCTGCCCGTCGGGTTGATCCTTATAGGCGTGACCGAACATTATATGTCGGTGCTTTAGCGGAGTACCGTCTTCGGGTAACTCCTTTAACCCGAATATGATCGCGTCTTCGGGGGCATCGAGCCAGCTATTTTGCGCGACAATCTCACAACCCGCATCCAGGTATCCCGTTATCGGAATTGCGCGCACATCACTTTCTTCAACACTGACACGAATGCCCGCCGCCAGCAGCTGGCTGGCGCCGTCAGGGGTCAGGCCAACTCGTTCTTCATGTTCGCGCTGTTCGGCGCGCACCCATAAATGCGTCATTGCATTCTCCGTTCTTTCGCAAATGCTTTAGGGGAAAGATCGGAAGATGCCAATCGGCGGTTTTATCAATATGCAATCGTTGTACGGATCATCGGCAGGACAAGCGCACCGATAATTCCGACAACAGCGCCAATGCCCAGACGAATCGGTGTATTTCCAAGATTCGGCGCCGCTGCACTCAGGCAGGCGCAAATGACGGCGTAAAAAGCGATCGAGATAATATCCATGGTACCTCTGTAACATTTAATTGAACGCTCGGTCATTTATTTTTGCATTGTTTCTACTCATAACGTTTACTTTCGAAAGAGCTTGGGCTTTAGTTTAGCTATTGCCGGGTTGTGACGCAAAGCTGCCCGGTGAATTGACCCAAAATATCGCAAAAGCGAAGCGGGTCGCCGGGCAACCGGCAAGGGGAGGACTGTTCTTGGTAGATCAAGCGAACGCCACTGATGGGTTGAATTCAGTTCCGGCGTTGCTTGCGCGCAATGCAAAGAAATTTGGTTCCAAACCTGCGTATCGCGAAAAAGAATTTGGTATCTGGCAAAGCTGGACCTGGTTTGAAACCTCGCAGGAAATTCGCGCGATGGCGTTGGGGTTCCTGTCACTTGGAATTGAAAAAGGGGACTATATTGCGATCATCGGGCGTAACCGACCGGCGCTATATTGGTCAATGGTTGCGGCACAGATGGTTGGTGCAATCCCGGTGCCGCTGTATCAGGACGCTGTCGCCGAAGAAATGGCTTACGTGCTGGAGAACTGTGGCGCCAAATTCGTAATTGCAGGGGATCAAGAACAGGTCGATAAAGTTCTGGAAGTTCAGGAACGTGTGAAGGTTATTCAGCATGTTGTCTATCTGGATGCTCGAGGGTTGCGCAAATACGATCATTCTCGACTGCACTCGATGCATGACATTCAGGCCGAAGGTCGCGTGGCCCATGAACGCTATGAAGGCGAACTGGCTGCACGAGAGAATGCACTAACCTATGACGATACCTGTGTGATGCTGTACACATCCGGCACAACCGGGCGCCCCAAGGGTGTGGTTTTGTCGAACCGGAATATTATCGAGACCTCAAAAAACTCTTCCGATTTTGACCATCTGGTTCAGGGGGATGAAACTCTGGCGTACCTGCCGATGGCCTGGGTGGGCGATTTCATATTTTCGATCGGGCAGGCCTACTGGACGGGGTTTTGTGTGAATTGCCCTGAAGGTGCGGACACGATGATGACCAACCTGAGGGAAATTGGGCCGACCTATTATTTTGCACCACCTCGTGTATTTGAAACCCAATTGACCAATGTAATGATCCGCATGGAAGATGCCGGCAGGTTTAAGCGCTGGTTGTTTGCGGTGTTCATGGATCACGCCAAAAAGGTTGGGCCTGCGCTGCTGGATCGAAAACCAGTGGCTGGATGGGACAGGTTTAAATACTGGCTGGGCGGATTGTTCGTATATGGGCCCCTGAAAAACACACTGGGGTTTTCGCGTGTGCGGGTGGGATATACGGCTGGCGAAGCCATAGGGCCGGAAATATTTGATTTCTATCGCTCGCTCGGGATTAACCTGAAACAATTATATGGCCAGACAGAAGCCGCGGTTTTCATCACACAACAGCCAGATGGTGAAGTGCGATCGGATACTGTTGGGGTGCCCTCACCGGGAGTGGCATTGCGCATCGCTGACAATGGAGAAGTGTTTTACCGATCACCCGGTGTATTCGTGGAATATTTTAAGAACCCACAAAGCACTGCTGACACCAAGGATGCAGAAGGCTGGGTTGCCACCGGGGACGCCGGGTTTATTGAACCCGAAAGTGGACATTTGCGGATCATTGATCGTGCCAAGGACGTTGGGAAAATGGCGGATGGGCGATTGTTTGCACCAAAATATGTTGAGAACAAGCTGAAATTCTATCCCAACATACTGGAAGCAGTGGTATTTGGATCGGATCGTGAATTTTGCACTGCGTTTATCAATATTGACCTGACCGCAGTAGGCAACTGGGCCGAACGTAACAATATCGCCTATGGATCCTATCAGGAACTGGCCGGACACAGTAATGTATACGGAATGATCCAGAGCCATGTGGAAGAGGTGAACCAGTCCGTGGCCGCCGATAGTATGTTGTCAGGCTGTCAGATCCATCGGTTTTTGATTCTACATAAGGAACTTGACGCCGATGACGGTGAACTGACCCGTACCCGTAAGGTGCGTCGCGGGTTGGTGGAAGACAAATTCGCCGACTTGCTGGGTGCACTTTATGATGGTTCTTCTGAACAATACACTGAAACTGAGGTGACTTACGAAGATGGGCGCAAAGGCAAGATCACGGCAACGCTGGAAATTCGGGATGCTGCAGTTGTAACCGGGCAAAAGGTGGCAGCGGAATGACTATTTGTGCCTTCGGCGGGGATATTTTTGAACAGAAGAAGGGTGGGGTGCATGCCTGAGGCTGCAGTTGACGGGTACACCACCGCTGATGGTCGCAAGATCGGTAAGGTCTTGATGGAAATGAAAAATATCACCCTGCGATTTGGCGGTGTGGTTGCAATAAGGGATATCTCATTTGATGTTCGCAAGGGTGAGATTCGCGCGATAATCGGGCCAAATGGCGCTGGAAAATCAAGCATGCTGAATGTGATTTCCGGGTTTTACCATCCTCAGGATGGCGAAGTCTGGTTCAATGGGGCACGTCGACCGGTGATGAAACCATTTGAAGTTGCCAATCAGGGGATTGCACGGACATTTCAGAATATTGCGCTGTTTGAAGGAATGTCAGTTCTGGACAATATCATGACTGGGCGTTTGACCCATATGAATGCCGGATTACTATCGCAGGCAGTGTGGTGGGGCAGAGCGGTAGATGAGGAAATCGAGAACCGGGAAAAAGTGGAACAGGTTATCGATTTTCTGGAAATTCAGGCAATCCGTAAAACCCCCGTGGCGCGCCTGCCCTATGGTCTGAAGAAACGTGTGGAGCTGGCGCGGGCGCTGGCCGCGGAACCACAGTTGTTGCTACTGGATGAACCGATGGCTGGGATGAATGTCGAGGAAAAAGAGGACATGAGCCGCTTTATTCTGGATGTGAACGACGAATTTGGCACCACAATCGCTTTGATCGAACACGATATGGGCGTGGTGATGGATTTGTCAGACCGCGTCGTAGTGATGGATTATGGCCGCAAAATCGGTGACGGCACACCAGATGAGGTGCGCAACAATCAAGACGTGATAGATGCCTATCTGGGGGTCAGTCATGATTGATACAATTGACGCCCGTTCAAGTGACGACGCGATACTACTTTTCAAAAACCCGGTAGGTGCGGGTCGTAACTGCCCGCATCCAACGTTGATATCCAACCGAGTGACGGTTGCCCCGTCCGGGGGGCCAGGGATCATGCAGGCGCAAGGTCGTTCCGATCCCCGATCCGTCGTTATCACCGCGGATGCCGGCCACAACGATCATATGCCCCGGAGATCCGGCACCCTGAGCGTAATCATTGGATTGCCACAACATATCAAACATCAGCGGCCCGCGCTGCAAAGCTGTGCGCAGCGCCGACAGCATCCACGATCTTGGCGCATTGCAGGTCAGGCCATGAATACGGGCAAACCGCCGCCCGGAGGTTACAGCGTCATCGGTATCGGATCGATTAAAAAGCCCGCCCGTTGTGTTGTACATGTCCGCAGGTGTGCGGTTAATCACCGCAACAACACTGGAATTTGTCATCATCGCGGTGCTTGCGGCCCAACAGGTCGTCGGGTCGGGTTGAGATATAAACGGTATTCGGTGCAGGATCGGCGCGTAAGTTTCATGCCCGTAAAGCGCGTTATGTGTACATGCGCCGACGTCACCGTCAGCAACCAGCCATTCACGACGCTGAAAGGTTTTGACCGCTGCATCTGTGCGCCCGCCAAACAGGCCATCGGGTTCAAGTCTGGGATTTGGAATGAGCGTGGCGTTCAGCGCAAGTTGAAGATCGCTGACAAGAGGCCCGCGAGAGCCGGTTTTGAGAACTTGAACCATCAGAATGTTCCTTTTTCACAACTGAACAACGCGATGCTAAAAACACCGTTTTTCGAAATATTTACTGCCTTCAATGGTGACAAACTTAACCGAGATACCGCGTTTGGGCAATCTGCCTGGCAAAATGGAGACTTCCATGCCTGAACAGTTACTTTTTGCAATGGAAGTCACGCTAAACGGGCTGATGGCCGGGGTGCTTTATGCACTGGTGGCGCTGGGGTTTGTGCTGATCTTCAAATCTTCCGGTATTTTCAACTATGCTCAGGGCGTGTTTGCGTTGTTTGCTGCATTGACGCTGGTTGGGATCATGGATGGGCAAGTGCCGTTTGCGCATCTGATCAACACGATCTTTGGCACAAATATACACGGGTTTGGCTGGCACGTTCCCAGCCTGATTGCGATTGCAATAACTATCGGTGTGATGGTTGTACTGGCGATAGTTGTTGAACGCTACATTCTGCGGCACCTGGTGAACCAGCCAGATATCATCCTGTTCATGGCAACTATCGGGCTGGCCTATTTCATGGAAGGTTTCGGCGATATGATGTGGGGATCCGATATCAAGAAACTGGATATCGGCCTGCCACAGGGAATTTCCGACGGGGTTGAGGCGGTTACTTACGATTGGTTCGGGTACGGGTTTTTTATTGATAAGCTGGATATTGTAGCAACCGTGATTGCCGCGCTGCTGGTTGTTGGTCTGACCCTGTTTTCGCAATACACCAAACAAGGCCGGGCGATGCGTGCCGTGGCGGATGATCATCAGGCGGCCTTGTCGGTGGGAATCAGCCTGCGGTTCATCTGGGTTCTGGTCTGGTCCATAGCAGGGTTCGTGGCATTGGTGGCGGGCATGATGTGGGGTGCCAAATCGGGTGTGCAGTTTTCGCTGAGTCTGATTGCGCTGAAAGCACTGCCGGTGCTGATGCTGGGCGGGTTCACTTCCATTCCCGGTGCCATTGTTGGCGGGCTGATCATTGGTGTGGGTGAAAAGCTGTTCGAGTTTTCCGTCGGCCCAATGATCGGTGGCGCCACCGAGAACTGGTTTGCCTATGTGCTGGCGCTGGTGTTTCTGGTGTTCCGTCCGCAGGGGCTGTTCGGCGACAAGATAATTGAGAGGGTTTGATGCGACAGTTGATGCTCATATTTCAAACCCTGCCGATGATTTTGGTGTTTGCTTCCATTTTAGCGCTGGTCGTGCAGCTTGCAGAATTCTGGCAGACCCGGCAGGGCCTTGCTTATGCTACTACAGGTATTTCAGGCGAGTCTTCCGCTGAGCGACTGATTTTCATGTCGGCGTTTTTGCGCTTAATTTTAGATTTCCTTTGGAACCTCGGTTTCGCTGCTGTGATTCTGGCGGCGACAAATTATCTGGAGAAAACAAAATGAGACCGCAATCCCAAGGCAGAAAGGCTCCTGACCATGCTGTATCGTGAAGCTGGTGATTTCAGTACAACATACAAAGAGGACAGCCAGACATTTCCGATCAAGTTCGATCGCTGGGGCTATTACGTCATTTTGGCGGTGGCGTTTCTGGTGGTACCGTTCTTTATCAATGATTACTGGGCAAGTGCCGTGTTCGTACCTTTCCTGATCTATGCAATAGCGGCGCTGGGGTTGAATATTCTTACCGGATACTGTGGGCAGGTGAGCCTTGGTACTGGTGGGTTTATGGCCGTGGGGGCCTACGCGGTTTATAAACTGATGACCTCTTTCCCGGATGTCAGCTTGTTTATCCAGGTTATTCTGGCCGGTTTCGTAACGGCGTTGGTGGGGGTACTTTTTGGCTTACCCTCGCTGCGGATCAAGGGGTTTTATCTGGCGGTAGCGACACTGGCGGCACAGTTTTTTCTGGTCTGGTTGTTCAACAAAGTGCCGTGGTTTTATAACTATTCAGCTTCTGGAATGATCAATTCACCGGAACGTTCTGTATTTGGTATCATCATCAGCGGACCAAGCACCGAAGCTTGGGCGAAATATCTGTTTTGCCTGATCTTTGCGGTCGGGCTGGCGTGGATCGCGCGCAATCTGACCCGCGGGTCGGTGGGGCGCAAATGGATGGCGATCCGTGATATGGACATCGCCGCCGAGATCATCGGGGTAAACCCGTTACGCGCAAAACTGACAGCCTTTGCTGTATCGTCGTTTTTTGTTGGGGTCGCCGGGGCACTGTTCTTTAGCATCTATCTGGGCGCTGTCGAAGTGGGCGAGGCCTTTGGCATTCAGAAATCGTTTCTTGTGCTGTTCATGGTGATCATTGGTGGACTGGGATCGATCTTGGGATCGTTCGCAGGGGCGGCGTTTATGGTGCTTTTGCCGGTGTTGTTAAAGAACGTGTTGGTTGGCGGAATGGGCTGGCCCACGGATTTGGCGGCGCATTTGGAATTCATTATCGTGGGTGGTTTGATCATCGGTTTCCTGATTGTCGAGCCGCACGGGTTGGCGCAGCTTTGGCGTCTGACGAAAGAAAAGCTACGGCTTTGGCCGTTCCCGCACTAGGGTTCGGTACATAACGCCCCACAAATTGGGGCACAACGAAATCGGATGAGTTAACCAAGGGAGGAAAACGACCGATGAAAATGAAACTGGCAACTATGGTGGTGGCAGGCGTTATGGCCGCGGCACCCGCGCTGGCGGATCTGGTATTTCCAGCGCTCAGCTATCGTACTGGTCCATTCGCGGCAGGCGGTATTCCGTTTGCTGATGGCTATCAGGATTACTTCACATTGGTGAACGAACGCGACGGTGGTGTTGGCGGCGTGATGACACGCATGATCGAATGCGAAACCGGCTATAACACCGAAAAGGGTGTGGAATGTTACGAGGCCACCAAGGGCGAAGGCGCGCTGGTGTACCAGCCGCTGTCAACCGGCATTACATACCAACTGATCCCTAAAGCGTCTGCTGATGGAATTCCTGTCCACTCTATGGGTTATGGTCGTACATCTGCCGCAAAAGGTGACGTGTTTCCGTGGGTGTTCAACTACCCGGGTACATATTGGGATGCAGCTTCGATCATGGTCAACCATGCGGGTGAAATGGAAGGCAGTTTGGAAGGGAAGACGATTACCCTATTGCACCACAACTCGGCCTACGGCAAAGAACCAATTCGCACATTGGAAGAGTTGTCCAAGAAGCACGGCTTTGAATTGACGCTGCTGCCAGTCGACTCTCCGGGTCAGGAGCAAAAGTCGCAGTGGCTGCAAATCCGCCGTGAAAAGCCTGACTACGTGTTCTTTTGGGGTTGGGGCGTGATGAACCAGGTTGCGGTTCAAGAAGCCGCAAACGTTCGTTTCCCGATGGACCACTTTATTGGGGTCTGGTGGTCAGGTGCGGAACCTGATGTTCTGCCAGCAGGTGATGGTGCGCATGGATACAAATCTGTGAACTTTACCGGAACAGGCACGGATTATCCGATTTTCGATGACATTCAGAAGCATGTTGTTGATGCGGGCAAGGCTGCCGGTGACGGAACAAGCCTTGGTCAGGTGCAGTACAACCGTGGACTATTCGCAGCGGTGTTGGCAGTGGAAGCTGCAAAGAATGCGCAAGAAATCCATGGGGTTGCAGACATTACGGCAGCAATGATGCGTGACGGAATGGAGGCAATGTCAATGACAGAGGCTGACTATGCCGCACTTGGCTTGCCTAACTTTGCCCCTGAGATTTCGGTAAGCTGTGAAAACCATAGCGGCCCCGGAATGGCTCTGGTGCAGCAGTGGGATGCGACCGCTAAACAGTGGAACGCAGTTACGTCGTACCAGGCATCTGATCGGGACGTTATTCGGCCGCTTATCGAGGCGGATGCCGCCGCGTATGCCGCTGAAAATGGTATAGAGCCAGGCTGCATGTAAGCTAAAAACACCCCCGGCCGGGCCAAGTTTCGGCCGGGGAATTTTGGATATTTGAACTGAAAAGAAGACAGATGCTGGACGCCGGTGAGACGCAAGAAACCCTGTTGGAAGTTAACAATATTGAGGTGATCTACAATCACGTCATTCTTGTTCTCAAAGGCGTTAGCCTGAGTGTTCCCAAAGGAGGGATCACCGCATTGCTGGGTGGCAATGGTGCTGGCAAAACCACAACACTAAAGGCAATTTCGGGCCTGCTGCATTCAGAACGAGGCGAAGTTACCAAAGGGACGATCAAATATCGCGGCAATGATCTGGCCGGAACCAACCCTTCTGATCTGGTCAGGACCGGGGTAATTCAGGTGATGGAGGGGCGCCATTGTTTTGAGCATCTGACAGTGGAAGAAAACCTGTTGACCGGCGCTTACACAAGGCGCGAGGGTCGCGGGGCGATCGATGGCGATCTGGACATGGTCTATAGCTATTTTCCGCGCCTGAAAGAGCGACGCAAAAGCCAGGCGGGGTACACATCCGGCGGCGAACAACAAATGATAGCCATCGGGCGTGCGTTAATGAGCAAGCCGGAAACCATATTGCTGGATGAACCCAGCATGGGGTTGGCTCCGCAACTGGTGGAAGAAATATTCACTATCGTGAAGAATTTGAATGAAAAAGAGGGTGTCAGTTTCCTTTTGGCTGAACAGAATACCAACGTGGCGCTGCGATTTGCCCATTACGGCTCTATTCTGGAAAGCGGACGTGTGGTGATGGACGGTCACGCCGCTGATCTGCGTGAAAATCCTGACGTAAAAGAGTTTTACCTTGGGGTATCTGAGGAAGGGCGCAAATCATTTCGCGATGTGCGCAGTTATCGACGGCGTAAACGCTGGCTGGCTTAGGAGCCGCTTTGTGCTGTTGCTTTCATTTCATCGATCCGCGTGATCGCTTCGGTGCGGGTGTTGCGAATATTAGGTCGGAATTCCTGCGACTGAGCGCGCTGGCGGATTTCTTCTTCGGTTTCAGACCCAGTCGCGTAACGAACCGAGCCGAGCGAAGCTGCGATGTTAAGGGCTTTGCCGCGACGGGCGTATTGAATCCACGCCTGTGGCATGATCTGGCAGCCATTATAGTTGACCAGAAAGTACCATTTCTGGTTGGTTTCTTTAACCCGCTGCTCAATATGGTCGTAAACATCATCGACGTCGCGCGAATGAAAGAACGTAAAATCAGAGAAATCTACAGTCATGATTTCTTCGTCGGTCTGAAACTGGATGCGGGAGGCGATTTCATTCTCAGAATAATTCGGCGCGTGTTCAATTTTGCGGACTCGTTTGGAACGCCGCGATTTCAGACGGTTGATCGCTCCCTCATGGTCAGAAAAAAGGTTGGGATCGAACGCATCGGTTCCCGCGGCAAGTTCGATCTGGCGGCGGGTAATATCAGAGACATCAAACCGTACCGTACCCATGGAATGCGAAAGATTAAGGGTTTTGCCGCGTCGTGCATGGGCGAACCATGCATCGGGATCAATACGGCAACCGGAATAGTTGATCAAAAAAAGCCATTGCTCCTGCCCCGATTGTTCAATTTTTTCTTCGACACGGTCGTAAAAAGCATTCACTTGTTTCTGCGTATCCAGGTGAAGATTGGAAAAATCGATTTCCATGATCTCGTCGTCGTCGTGAAACGTGATGCGAGCATCGATTTGGCTTGCGGAAAGGTTGCTTTGTAAGGTGTCTTTGATCTCGCTCATGAAATTCTCGGTGGCTCCGATAATATTGTTGCAAGGTTAGAGCGTGGATGCACGGTATACAATTGTCTACAATGTCGCGGTGACGGTCTGTCACATGCGCCCATCTGGTAAGGTTAGTGACTATGGCGGACTATTTCGACGATCTGGAAACACGCAGTGCAGATGCAAGGGTGGCTGCGCAATCTGCGACATTGGTAGAACGCCTTGCCGATCTAACTGCCCCCGAGGAATGGTTGGAAATAGCTGCGAACGTTAAATCAGCTGATGATCTTGTGCGTCTTCCCGTTCTGCGCAAATCAGATCTGGTAAAATGGCAGGCGGTCCACCCGCCATTCGGTGGCGTCAGAGTTTCCAACATGACCCATGTATTTCAGTCACCAGGGCCAATTTACGAACCGGGCGGGTCATCCGCTGACTGGTGGCGGATGGGCCGGTTTCTGCAGGCATGCGGGATTGGGCAGGGTGATATCGTACAGAATTGCTTTTCCTACCACCTGACCCCTGCGGGGGCGATGTTTGAAAGCGGGGCTCGTGCGGTGGGGGCCAGGGTTCTGCCTGCAGGAACCGGGCAAAGTGAATTGCAGGTTCGTGCCGCGCACGATGTTGGGTGTTCGGCCTATACCGGGACACCCGATTATCTGAAAGTGATACTGGACAAGGCCGATACATTGGGCGTGAAGCTGAAATTCAGTCGTGCCGCCGTGGGCGGTGGGGCGTTGTTTCCGTCATTGAGGGCAGAGTATAGTGATCGTGGAATTCAGTGCCTGCAATGTTATGCTACGGCAGATTTGGGCAACATCGCATATGAAAGCGGCGCGATGGACGGGATGATTGTGGATGAAGGTGTGATTGTGGAAATTGTGCGCCCCGGTACCGGTGATACCGTGGCAATGGGTGAAGTTGGCGAGGTCGTGGTGACTTCACTGAACCCGGACTATCCGCTGATCCGCTTTGCAACCGGAGACCTGTCGGCAGTTTTGCCGGGTGAAAGTCCGTGTGGGCGCACCAATATGCGGATCAAAGGTTGGATGGGGCGCGCCGATCAGACGTGCAAAATAAAAGGAATGTTTGTGCGCCCCGAACAGGTGGCCAAGTTGGTCGCACGTCACCCCGAAATTACAAAGGCCCGCGTAGTAGCGACACGTTCTGGTGAAATGGACAATATGAGCGTGCTGATCGAAGCGGAAAATGGCAATGTTATTGCATATCAGGCCAGTGTCGCGGCAGTTCTAAAGTTGAAGGGTCAGGTTAAGGTGGTCGCACCAGGAAGCCTGCCCAATGATGGTAAGGTCATTGATGATCAACGAAATTATGACACCTGATCAGATGATGGGTTTTGTATAAGGGGCTAAAGGTATGAAGCAAATTTTATTGGCAAGCGTCGCGTCTTTGATGCTGGCAGGATCGGCGATGTCAGATGTTGCGCTGATCATTGGCAATGGCGATTATTCAGCCCTGCGCGATGTTCGTGGTGGCACCGGGGTGACCGGGGCCGCAGATGAAATCAAATCTGCCGGGTTTGATGTGATAACACGTCGCGACGCCTCTACTGTTGAAATTCTGGAGGCCCTCGAAGAATTTGTTGAAATATCGGTAAATGCAGAACGGGTATTGGTCGTCCTTTCCGGGCGTTTTATGCATTCCGGGCAGGATGCCTGGTTGTTACCTGTAGATAGTGAAGGCACCCCGCAGTTCGCGCGATTGCCGGGCGAAGGGCTGCCACTATCCAGCGTGATGGCAATTCTTGGGGCACATCCCGGCCAGGCAATGTTGTTACTGGCCACTGACGAAGATGATGCGCGTTCTTCTAGCCCGTATTTGTCGCGCGGTATTGGGACGCTGCAAATTTCGCAGGGGGTCACGATTTTTCGCGGCGGTACCCGAGCGGTTGCCGGGTTTGCCGAGGATGTTCTTGCCCTGCCGGCAATGTCTCTGACCGTACAGGCAGCAAGACGTCAGGGTTTGCAGGGGGCTGGGTATCTACCGGCAATGTACCAGTTTTTGGCTGGGAAACCTGACACTATTCCAACCCAGACGATGCCGTTGCAGCCTGTTGCGGTAAATGAAGAAACCGTGTGGGAACAATCCCGCCTGGCTGACACAGTTGCAGCCTATCAAAGTTATCTGACACGGTTTCCTGGTGGTAAACATGTAAGCCAAGCCAATTCGCTGATTAAGGAAATCCGCACAGAACCCAACCGCGCGGATCGTTTGGAAGAAGCCGCGCTTGGACTTAAGCGCGATCAGAAGCGCGATATCCAGCGCGACCTTTCTTTATTGGGCTTTGATCCGCGCGGAATTGACGGGTTGTTTGGGCGTGGTTCACGCGGGGCGATCAGCAGCTGGCAAAGATCAAACGGTTTTGCCGCAACAACATATCTAACGCAGGAACAGGTCATCCGGTTGAACAATCAGGCGGAACGCAGGTCGGCTGAACTGGAGGCCGAGGCCGAACTTTTGCGTTTGGAGCAGGAGCGCCAGGATCGCGAGTTCTGGAATGCAACCGGATCAGCAGGCGACGAACCCGGATTGCGGGCTTATCTGAAACGGTACCCCGACGGTGTATTTGCAGAGATCGCCCAATCTCGTCTTGATGTATATGAACAACAAAACCGGGCAGAAGCGGCAGCGCAAGATCGTGCAAAATGGGATGAAGTATCTGCAACCGGAACGCTGGACGCCTATCGCGGTTATGTCGAAGCTTTTCCGGATGGCGCTTTTGTCACCGAAGCGCAGGCACGGATCGACGAACTGACGCGCGATGATGCAAATTCGCAAGAACTGGAAGCGGCCATGCAGGCGGAACAACGCCTGGGGTTAAACAACCAAACACGTGCGCTGATAGAGGCCCGGCTTGCAAAGCTGAAACTTAAGCCAGGCCCGGTTGACGGTACATTTGATGAACGCACTCGTCGGGCGATACGACGGTATCAGAAGGCCCGGAAAATTCCGACAACAGGGTATCTAAACCAGCAGACAGTGGTGCGATTGTTGGCCGATTCGATTCTGCGCTGAACACTGGTATCCTTGGGTTGCGCGGTCGTTTCAGCTGAATTCGCACCTAAATGTGTGCCTAAATGGAATCTTTGCGAATTTGCCGCAACATAAATCATTCAAATACCTTGTTTAATTCAGGCGGTCGTTTATCCATCCTGCAACCAAAAATAATCGAGCCAGTAAAATATGATCCACCAAATATCTGAAAACGGCGAAAGCCCTTCCTCAGGGGATGCACGCGACTGGGTGCAAATACTGGCAAAATACAGAAGCCCGAATCAACTGCGCAGCGCGTTTGAACTTGCCGTCAGTTTTGTCCCCTTCGTGGCGCTGTGGGCCGTAGCATGGTGGTTACTATCGGTTAGCTACTGGCTGGCATTTGGCGTGGCCATGCTGAACGGAGCGTTTTTGTTACGGCTGTTTTGCATCCAGCACGATTGCGGACACAGTGCGTTTTTTGATAATCGACACGTAAGTGACTGGCTAGGCCGGGCACTGGGCGTTCTAACGCTGACACCTTATGACGTCTGGCGCCGCACCCATTCCATTCACCATGCATCGCATGGCAATCTTGATAAACGTGGTATGGGCGACGTAATGACACTGACGGTTGGCGAATACCGCGCCTTGTCGCCGTTGCGTAAATTGCATTACCGGGTGTATCGCCATCCGCTTGTTCTGTTTGGTCTGGGGCCATCATATCTGTTTTTCCTGCAAAACCGCCTACCGATCGGGTTGATGAAATCTGGCTGGAAATACTGGACCAGCGCGATGGGTACCAATGCGGCGATTGCCGTGATCCTTGGTGTGATCATTTATTTTGGCGGCCTGATGCCTTTGCTGCTGATATTCCTGCCAACCAGTCTGATTGCAGCGTCTATTGGTGTCTGGCTGTTTTACGTGCAGCATCAATTTGAAGAAACCCATTGGGACAAAGACATTGACTGGCAACTGCACGATGCGGCGCTTCGTGGCAGTTCACACTATGTCATGCCCACTGTTTTGCAGTGGCTGACAGCAAACATCGGCGTGCACCACGTGCACCATCTTTACAGCCGCATCCCATTTTATCGCCTTACAGAAGTGTTACGCGATCATCCGATTCTTGCTCAGGCACAAAGGTTGACACTGATGGAAAGTTTCGCTTGCGTAAAGCTGCAGCTCTGGGATGAACGTGACCGTAAACTTTTGTCTTACCGACAGATGCGCGCGTCATATGGCCGGGTTTAAACAGGCAACTCAGGCTGATTGCGGACCCCCACGCAGCGCTGTTTTCAGCTAATAAAACGCATCCGCCCACTCGATCTTACCTACTGGTGTCTTTTGGATATTTGTAAACAGAAGAAGCCAGAATCTCTTTTTCCCAAAAATATCCCCGCCGGAGGCACCCGGAACGAAGTGCCGGAAACCTTGTGCGCTTGCGCATTCAGATTTAGCATTTTTTTTGAGATTATATTGTCGGGCAAACAGGAAAAGCCGCGCCAGTTTCCTGACACGGCTTTTACCCGATAGTTTTGGCTTGCTTAACCCTGACGGGCCTTGAAGCGGCGCTGTGTCTTGTTGATCACGTAAACACGACCCTTGCGGCGCACGACGCGGCAGTCGCGGTGCCGGTTCTTCAGCGAGCGAAGCGAGTTTCTGACCTTCATTTGGTCTCTCCTCATTCATGCGGCGCAGGCGCGCCAGAAATTGTTTTGCCCGGAATTGGGCGATGGTGGGCGTAACAAGGATCGAACTTGTGACCCCTTCGATGTCAACGAAGTGCTCTACCGCTGAGCTATACGCCCGTTACCTAACGTTTACCCCGCCCTGTCCATAAATGAACAAGACGCGGGGCTTCCGCGTCGGTCTGCTGGTCTATAAAAGGAGTCGGTGCTGCTTTCAAGGGGTTTTGGCGGATTAGAGAATCTGTCTATACTTCGAGCCGGAGGATGGAATGACAAGCAAGGCATTCAGGTTAAAACTGCCAGCGGTACGCACCACCAGCGTGATCTTTGCCTCCCCTCATAGTGGGCACGATTATTCCAGGTCATTTCTGAACCGTTCAGTGCTGGATCAGTACGCGATACGATCTTCGGAAGATGCATTTGTTGATCTGTTATTTGCAGACGCACCACTATTTGGTGCACCGCTGATGATGGCCAACTCCCCGCGTGCTTATCTTGATCTGAACCGCAGTGCAGATGAACTGGATCCGGCGCTGATAGAAGGTTTGCGCCGCGGTGGGCACAATCCACGTGTCGCATCGGGCCTTGGCGTTGTGCCACGGGTGGTTGCAAATGGACAATCGATATATCGCGGAAAAATTTCACGTGCAGATGCGGACGAACGGCTAAGCACCATCTGGGCGCCCTACCACCATCAGTTGCAGCAGTTGATAAGCCAAAGCCATTCCCAGTTTGCAGAAGCGATCCTGATCGATTGCCATTCGATGCCACATGAAGCGATTGAAACCATATCACATGGTAAAGGTGGCCGCCCAGATATAGTGCTGGGTGACCGGTACGGAGCCGCTGCCGGATCAGAAGTGGTGGAACAGGTGGAAGCAGCGTTTGCTTGCGCGGGGTTGAACGTCGTTCGAAATGCGCCCTTCGCCGGGGCCTATACGACCGAACATTATGGGCTGCCATCGCGTGAACAGCATGTGGTGCAGGTGGAAATCAACCGATCACTTTACATGAATGAACGCACTATCGAACCAAATGGCAATTTTGATGCGTTCAGAACTTTGATATCCGGCGTGGTTCGTGACCTTGCCGGGATTGGTTATGCAGATTTGCCGCTGGCCGCAGAATAATCAACGCAACGAACGCCCTTTTCGAATTGCGTCGGCGCCGAATTTTGCGCGTATTTTGTCGGTTGCGCGTTCCGCGCTGGTGCGTTTAGCAGCATCTGGATCCAGCAAATCACCTGACAGGTCGGCCGTTTCATCTGATATTATGTCGCTTAGCCCGACGCCGATCAGCCGGTAAGGCCCTTGATTGCCGACCTGATTAAACAGATCCCGCGCATTGCGGTAAATCCGGTCGGCCAACTGCGTTGCATCCCGCAGCGATACGCGGCGGGTCAGCGTAGTGTGATTGGCGCGTTTCAGTTTCAAGGTAACCACCCGACCAGCCCGGTGTCTGGCCTTGGCCCGGTCAGATACTTTTTCCGCCAGTCGCCAGATATGCCCATCAAGAATATCATTGCTGGCTGTGTCTTCAAAAAACGTGGTTTCATTGGAAATTGATTTTATCGGTGCGTTGACAGAAACGCGGCGTCGGTCTTGCCCCCGGGCCAGAAAATACAACCGGTCCCCCATACTGCCAAACCGCGCCCCGAGATCTTTGCGATCCCATCGCAACAAATCAGAAAACGCACGGATACCCGCCTTTTCCAGCGATTGTTTGGTAACTTGGCCGACACCCCAGATCATGCTGACCGGTTTGTCGCGCAGGAAATCATCGGTTTCAGCCTTTCCGATCACTGCAAACCCCTGTGGTTTGTCCAGATCAGAGGCCACTTTCGCAAGAAATTTGTTATGTGACAGACCAATTGAACCAGTCAGGCCTATTTCGTTTTGCATGCGATTGATCAGCCGCGCCAACATTACCGCCGGTGGTGCGTTATGCAGGCGATGAGTGCCCGTCAGGTCCATAAAAGCTTCGTCCAGTGACAGGGGTTCGACCGAGGGGGTCAATTCATCCATCAGCGCGCGGATTCCGCGTGACGCTTCGACATATACTGACATGCGGGGTTTTACGACAACAGCTTCGGGGCATAGTTTCAGCGCCTGAAACATGGGCATCGCGGATCGAACCCCTTTGATCCGCGCGATGTAACATGCGGTGGAAACGACACCGCGTTTGCCCCCTCCTATTATCACCGGTTGGTCCTGCAATTTAGGATCGTCACGCTTTTCAACCGATGCATAGAAGGCATCACAGTCCATATGGGCTATGGACAGATCGTACAGTTCAGGATGCGACAAAATACGCGGGCTGCGGCACGAGGGGCAGCGCATGGCGGCATCAAACTGGGTCAGACAATCGCGGCAAAGGGCAGGCATTGGAATGGCCGATAGGTAAGCAGGTTGGTGCTGACTATAGCACGCCTGAAAGTTGCTGGCACGGTAGTAATCGCGCCCTGACTACTAAATAAAGTGGATCAATGTGCTTTCAAACCACGGCAGGAAATCGCATAAAGGCGGCAAGAATTGACAAAATCAACAGAGGTGACCAGTGAGTTTGGAACAATTATTAGCGGAATTTGTTGGCTCTAACGCGATATTTCTGTCGCTTGCCGCATTTATTATCATCAGTATTTTTCTGGGTGTTCGGATCGTTCCGCAATCAGAAAAATATGTAGTTGAAAGATTTGGTCGCCTGCGGTCGGTTCTTGGGCCGGGGATTAACTTTATAGTGCCGTTTCTTGATCGGGTACGTCATAAAGTTTCAGTGTTGGAGCGCCAGCTGCCATCCCATTCGCAAGACGCGATTACTTCGGATAATGTGCTGGTCGCGGTGGAAACCAGCGTGTTTTATCGTATTCTTGAACCCGAAAAGACGGTGTACAGGATCCGCGATGTTGATGCGGCGATTTCCACAACGGTGGCTGGAATTGTGCGTGCGGGCATTGGCGAAATGGAACTGGACGAAGTGCAGTCCAACCGCCAGCAACTGATTACTAAAATCCAGGATCAGGTGGCCAATGCTGTTGATGACTGGGGTATTGAGGTAACGCGCGCCGAAATTCTGGATGTCAATCTGGACCAGGCGACACGCGAAGCGATGTTGCAGCAACTGAACGCAGAACGCGCACGTCGCGCACAAGTAACCGAAGCCGAAGGCAGCAGGCGAGCGGTGGAACTGAATGCCGATGCCGAACTTTATGCCGCAGAACAAAAAGCCAAGGCACGCCGGATATCGGCCGACGCCGAGGCTTATGCGACCGAAGCTGTTGCCAAAGCAATTGCCGCCAATGGGCTGGAAGCCGCACAATATCAGGTGGCGCTGAAACAGGTTGAAGCGCTTACTTCACTGGGCAGCGGCGATGGCAAACAAACAATTGTTATTCCGACCTCTGCGATTGATGCGTTTGGGGAAGCGTTCAACATGTTGAAGGGCCGAAAATGATGCTTTGGCAGGAATGGTGGGTCTGGATCGTGGGTGGCATTGCGCTTGGTGTGCTTGAACTAATAGCCCCGGCCTTTGTGTTGCTGGGGTTTTCTATTGGGGCACTTGTAACCGGAATTCTGATCGCGCTTGGTATGGTTGGTGCTTCGCTGCCGGTTCTTATTCTGATATTTGCGGTAACATCGCTGGTGGCCTGGATGGCGCTGCGCAAAGTGTTTGGCCTTCGTCGTGGGCAGGTGAAAATCTGGGACCGCGACATAAACGACCATTCCTGATTGGCGACTATTGCATATAACGGGGCGGATTTCAGTGGCGCAAAATTAGCCATTCTGTGTAAAGGCCGTGTATTGACGATGTTGCGTGATCAACGGCCCGACATCCCCTATCCCGGCCATTGGGATCTGCCCGGTGGCGGGCGAGAAGGCGATGAATCACCACAGGCATGCGCATTGCGTGAAACAAATGAAGAATTCGGCCTGCACCTGAACCAAGATATCATCCAGTACAGTACCAGTCGTGATGGTGGTTTGCCGGGTAAGGGTATTACATGGTTCTTTGGGGTGGAAATGCCAAACCTGAAACCAGCGCATATCAGCTTTGGAACTGAGGGGCAGAAATGGCTGTTGATGCCCCTTGGCATGTTCATTACGCACCCACTGGCAGTACCCCACCTTAGTGAGTTGCTGGCTGAATGGCTGGCAGACAAAAAACGCAGCTAGGAAAACCCCAAGCCGAAATGGAACAATTTGATTTCATTGATAACGGGTCAGGTCCGGCGGTTCTGTTCATCCCTGGTTCGTTCAGTACGCATCTGGCCTGGCGCGGCGTGCAAGAACACCTGCCAAACCAGTATCGTACCATTGGCACAAGCCTGCTCGGTTATGGTGGGTCGCGTGAAACCCGCACGCAGAACGATTTAGGCATGAAACATCAGGTGGCGCTGATCAATGCGGTGATCGCGCGGATCGATGCGCCCGTACATCTTGTTGGTCATTCCTTTGGGGGCACGATCGCGTTGGCGACTGCACTGAAAGGTAGCGCCGATATCGTCAGCATCGCCACGTTTGAAGCCAACCCAATCGCCCTTGTTCGCGAACGAGGACGAGAAGATATATATGATGACACCCGCCGTATCAGCGACAAGTTTGAAGCCGCGCTAGCGGCGGGTGAAATGGATGCACCAAGGCATATAATCGATTTCTGGGATGGGTCCGGGGCCTTTGCCCGCTTGCCAAAACCGGTACAGAATTATTGTAATCAAACCGCACCGGCAAATCTGTTGGACTGGTACACGGCGTATGCATTTAAGGCCGATGCAAAAGATTACACCACTTTGAATATTCCGGTTCTGCTGGTTCGGGGTGAATTATCAAACTCGTTCATGCGCGAAGCCACAACTGGATTGTCCGAATGCTTGCCACGCGCAAAACCCGCCATTGTTCCGGGTGCCAGCCATTCCTTGATCGTCAGTCATGCACAGGAATGCGCACAGCTGCTGCAAGCGCATCTTGCAAGATACACCTGAATTCTGCGTTCAGCTAAGAACGCATAAAGCTGGAATTGGTCTGCCACGCGTTTGCGATTTCTGCTTGTATCGCCTGCGCGACACTTCTTGGATCAGGTGATTGCCAGACTGGGCGACCAACCACAATATGATCTGCCCCATCCGATATTGCCTGCGCTGGGGTGGCGATGCGTTTTTGATCCCCGATATCGGCCCCTTTCGGCCTTACCCCCGGCGTGACGATCAGTTTACCCTTGGCTTGCGGTAGTGCACGGATCATCGCGGCTTCCTGTGGCGACGCAATGACACCATCGGCCCCGGCCTCAAATGCGCGCACCGCACGTTCGACCGCAAGATCAGGGATAGCGCCATCTTTGATCAGTGCGGCGTCAAGATCTGCCCGATCCAGAGACGTCAATATCGTAACCGCCAGAATCTTCATGTCACTGGCGCCGGCACCTTCTTTGGCAGCGCGAACAACATATGGATCACCATGCACGGTCAGGAAATCGTGGTTAAACTGTGCCAAACCACGCACGGCTTTTTCAACCGTTGCGCCAATGTCAAACAGCTTCATATCCAGAAAGATGCGCTTGCCATGTTCATCTTTCAGTTCGTTTGCCAGCGCCAATCCGCCACCGGTCAGCATTCCCAGCCCGATTTTATAAAAATCAACAGCGTCACCGATGGAATTTGCAAGCTTCAGACCATCCATCGCGTTTGGAACATCAAGGGCAACGATTAAACGATCATTGGTCATGGCAATCCCCTTTGAACTTGTTGGTGTCTAAATGCGGTGTGGGGCAGTGCGCGTCAAGTCAGGAAAACGGCAGACTTCTGGTTGAAACGGACAAGAAACGGTCAGGCTTGGCCATTATCAAAAAGCAGTAAACAGGAGTGGAAGAATTGTCTGAGGTACTGCAGCAAAACACCAGAAAGGGAATAATGTTCATCTTCCTCGGCATGTTGGCAATTTCGATCAATGATATGCTGATCAAACAACTATCCGGTGAATACCCGCTGCATCAGATTGTGTTTGTCCGATCTTGCATTGGCATATCGTTCTCTCTGGTTTTGGTTCAGTTTGAAGGTGGCTGGACAATTCTGCGAACTGACCGCAAAGCGAAGCATGCACTGCGCGGCCTAACGGTTGTTATTTCGAACCTGACCTATTTTGCCGCTCTTGCTGTGATGCCGCTTGCCGACACAACGGCGATGTTTTTTGTTGCGCCGTTGTTTATCACGCTGCTGTCTATCCCGTTCCTGGGGGAAAAGGTTGGCGCAAGGCGGATCATTGCCGTTTTGGTTGGGTTTATTGGGGTAATCGTCATGCTGCGACCGGGGTCGGCTCGCGCCGAGGACAGCCCACATATACTGATCTTGTTGCTGCCAATACTGGCGGCCCTTGCTTACGCATTCCTGCAGATATTGACGCGTAAACTTGGCGGGAAATCCAAGGCGTCGGCGATGGCTGTTTATATACAGGCAACCTTTATTTTTGTCAGTATTTGCTTCTGGTTGGTGGCCGGTGACGGAAGTTATGCACAGGGTCAGGAAAATGAGGTTCTGATATTTCTGCTCAGGGCCTGGACATGGCCGGACACCGCCGACCTTTGGCTGTTTTTACTGTTGGGCCTGATGTCAGCTATAATCGGATATGCTTTGTCGATGGCATATAAATCTGCAAATGCAGCCACTATCGCACCATTTGAATATATCGCGCTGCCACTCGCGATCTTCTGGGGCTGGTCGATATTTGGCACACTGCCCGACAGGTGGGTCGTTTTGGGTTTGGTGCTGATTGCGGGATCCGGACTATACGTGTTTCTGCGCGAACGCGTCGTTGATAGGCCTGTTGCCGCGCGCAGACCCATGCGGCGCTGGTGATGGTTTGACCGTTCCGGCACAAAGTTGCACAGGCGAATTAACCATCACATAATAAATGACTATCCCCTAACCATCACCATAAATTACATCCATGTCCGGGCGTTCGGTGCAGTACATATGGACCCAGATATACGCATGGTTGAACAGGGCTAACACCAGTGCGTTCCATGAACCGGTCAACAGCGCTATGCCCCACAGCCCCAGAAAGACGAATGTGTACATGGCATTCTGAGAATACCTGAATGCACCTTGGGTAACCATTGGCATGTTGGCAAAGTGGTCATGAAAATGGTCGCCACCAAGTGCGCGGCTGATCGTGAAATACCTGATCACTGAATGCATGCCCCAGATTGCAGGGACCAACATGGCAACGCCAGCGAACAGTTGCAAAGTTCGGTCACCACTCAGGGAACCGGCATCGGCTAATCCTGCGACCAGCAACACCACTGGGCGCGCGATCAAAAAAGGAAGGAACATCGCACCCCAGATTTTCAGCGCCCGTTCGCCAAAAAGACGGTTCATTAAATCAAGATGAAGCTGCAGCCGGAACACAAGGGCAACCATGCTTTGGTGGAACAGGCTCACCGCGATTGCCAAATTGCTCCACGCGATTGGATTAAGCCCCAAATATCGTG
>Ga0209344_10000987_pt1 | contig 41791 bp, 39 predicted proteins | sample Cruoilmetagenom6_FD_187293 | JGI IMG/M metagenome (GOLD analysis project Ga0209344, IMG submission 187293) | Oil polluted marine microbial communities from Coal Oil Point, Santa Barbara, California, USA - Santa Barbara Oil Seep Sample 6 (SPAdes)... | ecosystem: Environmental > Aquatic > Marine... | reverse complement strand
ACCTTACAAATTGGAAAACCATTAGATTTTGTTAAATCTGAAACACACTCATTTTCAGAATGGCTTAAAATAACAAGTTTTAAACCCATTAACAGAAATGAAGAAAATAAGATTTCTGAAGAAAAAATTGATTCCAACCCTCAAAAAACAGAATCTTTAATTAGCAAAAAATTTGAGCTTATTGACAAGTTTTTAAAAAACAACCCAAAAATAGAACCTGTTAAAGACGCTCCTAAAATAGAGATTAAATCAGAAGAAACAGTTAAGCATGATGGCTTAATGACAGAGACTTTAGCGCGAATTTACCTCGAACAAAAAAATTATGAAAAGGCAATTCAATCTTATAAAATTTTAAGTTTGAAATATCCAGAAAAAAGTGGTTTCTTTGCAGACCAAATTAAAGCAGTCAAACAATTACAAGAAAATAATACATAGAACTAATGAATACGTTTACAATATTTTTAATCCTTATCGTACTAGTTGCTTTTTTACTAGTCGTTGTTGTTATGGTACAAAATCCTAAAGGTGGAGGATTATCATCTTCATTTGGAGGTGGTGGCACTCAACAATTAGGTGGTGTTAAAAAAACAACTGATTTCTTAGACAAAAGTACTTGGGCATTAGCGACCTTATTACTAGCATTAATATTAGCTTCAAATTTTGCTATTCCTGGTGCTGGTTCTGGTCAAGAATCTAAAGTAATAAACGGAAGTGATACTGAAACTTCAGTTCCGGTAACAGCTCCAAATACTTCAGCTGATGATACTGCAACTACTAACGATACAATAAGCTAGTTAAGCACAAAACATACTATATAAAGATGCCAACATAACTGTTGGCATTTTTTATATCTGAAACTTTGTCAGTATTACTCCATTGGCACATTTTTAGTACAACGCTTAAGCGTTAATATTAATTTAAATTAAATCTTATATAAAAATGAGCTTAAACATTAAACCACTAGCAGATCGAGTTCTTATTGAACCTGTAAAAGCTGAAACTAAAACGGCTTCAGGAATTATTATTCCAGACAACGCTAAAGAGAAACCACAAAAAGGAAACGTTGTTGCTGTTGGTAAAGGCACAAAAGACGAACCTATGACTGTAAAATCTGGCGACACTGTTCTTTACGGAAAGTATGCTGGTACTGAATTAAAGTTAGAGGGTAAAGACTATCTTATTATGCGTGAAAGCGATATTCTAGCGATTGTGTAAACAGCTATTGCTTTAGGCTATCAAGCCTTTAGCTTAATACCTATAAAAATTATTAAACAATTCAATCTTTTAGCTAATAGCCAAGTGCTAGAAGCTAGAAGTTAAAAAACAAAATTATGGCAAAAGATATAAAATTTGATATTGAAGCTCGTGACGGATTAAAACGTGGCGTTGACGCATTAGCAAATGCAGTAAAAGTAACATTAGGACCAAAAGGTCGTAACGTAATTATAAGCAGATCCTTTGGAGCACCTCAGGTCACTAAAGATGGTGTTACTGTAGCAAAAGAAATAGAGCTTGAAAATGAGCTTGAAAACATGGGAGCTCAAATGGTTAAAGAAGTAGCATCTAAAACCAATGACTTAGCTGGTGACGGAACAACAACAGCAACTGTTTTAGCACAAGCCATCGTAAAAGAAGGTTTAAGAAATGTTGCTGCAGGTGCAAATCCTATGGATTTAAAACGTGGTATTGACAAAGCTGTAGAAGCTATCGTTAAAGACCTTGAGAAGCAATCTAAAAAAGTAGGAAGCTCTTCTGAAATGATTAAACAAGTTGCTTCAATTTCGGCAAATAATGATGATACTATTGGTGACTTAATTGCTAAAGCATTTAGTAAAGTTGGCAAAGAAGGTGTCATTACTGTTGAAGAGGCTAAAGGAATGGAAACGTATGTTGACGTTGTAGAAGGTATGCAATTTGACAGAGGTTATTTATCTCCATATTTTGTTACTGATTCTGATAAAATGATTGCCGATTTAGAAAATCCGTATGTTTTATTATTTGATAAGAAAATTTCTAACTTACAAGAAATTCTTCCAATCCTAGAACCCGTAGCACAATCTGGTCGTCCATTATTAATTATTGCTGAAGACGTTGAAGGACAAGCCTTAGCGACTTTAGTAGTTAACAAATTACGTGGCGGACTTAAAATTGCTGCAGTGAAAGCTCCTGGATTTGGAGATCGTCGTAAAGCAATGCTTGAAGATATCGCAATCTTAACAGGAGGAACTGTAATTTCTGAAGAAAGAGGCTTCTCTCTTGAAAATGCAGATTTAAGTATGTTAGGTACTGCTGAATCTATCATGATCGATAAAGACAATACAACGATTGTTAATGGTTCTGGAAAGTCTGCAGATATCAAAGCAAGAGTTAATCAAATCAAAGCACAAATTGAATCAACTACAAGTGATTACGATAAAGAAAAACTTCAAGAACGTTTAGCTAAATTAGCTGGAGGTGTTGCTGTTTTATATGTTGGAGCAGCTTCTGAAGTTGAAATGAAAGAAAAGAAAGATCGTGTTGATGATGCATTACACGCAACAAGAGCAGCCGTTGAAGAAGGTATCGTCGCTGGTGGAGGTGTTGCTTTAGTAAGAGCAAAATCAGTACTAGAAAAAATCACTACTGAAAACCTTGATGAAGTTACAGGTATTCAAATTGTAGCTAGAGCAATCGAAGCTCCTCTAAGAACTATCGTTTCTAATGCTGGTGGTGAAGGTTCTGTTGTTATTTCTAAAGTTATGGAAGGCAAGAAAGACTTCGGTTTTGATGCTAAAACAGAAACTTATGTTGACATGTTAAAAGCAGGAATCATTGATCCTAAAAAAGTAACACGTGTTGCTTTAGAAAATGCAGCTTCTGTTGCAGGAATGATTCTTACAACTGAATGTGCTTTAGTTGAGATTAAAGAAGATGCTCCAGCAAGTGGGATGCCACCAATGGGAGGTGGAATGCCAGGAATGATGTAGTTAACACATTCATAAATCATTAGAAAAAGCGCTTCAATTTATTTGAGGCGCTTTTTTTTGTTTCTATTAAAAAACAAAGTAGAGTACAACTATCTTAAATTATATTTAAATTCTTTCTAATTCCTTCAATATTTCATAGATTTAGAAAAAATACTACATATGAAATATTGCATTTACCTTCTCTGCATTTGCACTACTCTAAATTTGCACTCTCAAGAAAGTGAATCTATTCAAAATGCTTATCTAAACTATTTTGAATTACCTAGGGAAACTCTTTATACACATCTTAATAAAACGACATTTATTGCTGGTGAAGACATTTGGTTTAAAACCTACGCATTTGACAGACATCAAAACCTACCTTCAAAAGCGACAACAAATATAAATGTTGGAATTTATGATGAAACTGGACAACTCATCAAAAACAATTTATGGCTTGCTACTAATGGAGGTGCAAATGGTAATTTTTTTATTGATTCTACATTTGTTACTGGTAACTACTATATAAAAGCTTCAACAAATTGGATGAAAAATTTTGAAGAAAATGATCACTTCATTCAAAAGATTAAAATTATAGCTAATGATTTTAAAGAAGAACAAGTTATAAAAGAAAACACCTATGATTTCCAATTTTTACCTGAGGGAGGATATTTAGTGTATGATGTAAATAACACTTTAGGGTTCAAAATCATAAATTCTAACAGTAAAGGCATAAAAATTTCAGGAACTATTTATAATAACAATAATCAAGAAATCACAACCTTTAAAAGTAATGACTTTGGCATTGGCAAATGTTTATTCAAACCAACTTTTGGTGAGTCTTATATAGCTAAAATTATTTTGCCAAATGGAGCAGTTATAACAAAAAACATTACAGGCATCAAAACCAAAGGCATCGTATTAAACGTTAATACGTCACGACCTAAAGACGTCTTAGTCAATGTAGCGACTAACAAATTAACCTATAACTCAATAAAAAACAAAACCTATACACTACTAATTCATAAAGATGGAAAATCAAAATCAATCTCTTTTTCATTTGATGCATTAGAAAAAATATCTTTTAGCATTCCAAAAAAGAATTTGTTTAACGGAATTACTATTTTAACTTTGTTTGACGAGCACAACAAACCAATAGTAGAACGTCTAGTTTATAAACTCCCTGAAAACACTGAAAACCCCTCTATTTCTATCAACAAAATAAAAACAGAGAATGATTCTCTTTTCTTTTCACTATACAGCTTAAAAAACAAAGACAGCATCAACACAAATCATAATGTAAGTATTTCCATTTTACCAAATTCAACAAGTAGTTATGAGCCCGATCACAATATTCTTTCGGCTACACAACTAAAACCCTATATTAAAGGATATATTGAAAATCCAAAATATTATTTCACAGAAATTAATAATAAAAAACTTTATGAATTAGACATGCTCTTATTAACTCAAGGTTGGAGCAGATATAATTGGAATTCGATTTTCAAAAACATTCCTAAAGCAACTTTTGAATTTGAAAATGGAGTTACTCTAATAGGAAAAATAAACAGCAATGAAAAAATAGAAACTCTAAGACTGCAAGACCCTAAGATTAAAGGTTACCAATGGTCAAATGTAGATGTTAAAAGTGATAATACATTTGAGTATAAAAAGTACTTTCCAATTATTGGTGAGACCATTAGACTTGCCTACTATGATAAGAAAGGTAATCTTATTAGACCAAATTTATATGTCAGGTGTAAACTAAATAGTTTTGATGATAAATTACTTCTAAAAAATCTCTTTCAAAACAATTCTACACTTACAGATTCTCCTTTACCTGATAAGCTTATTACTCAAAATTTCTTTTACGAAAATCTAGTAGAATTAGACGAGATTCTGATAAAAACCAAAGTAAAAAATAAAAAAGTAAAATCCATAGGACTAAACATCAACAGCATAACCTCTAAAAACAATTATACTGCAATAACTCAAGAAGAAGCTTCAAATTTCCCAACGGTTATCGATTTAATTACCTCAAAAGGTGGTTTTACAGTTGCTAGAAGCTCTCAGTTTGGTGGCATTCAAATTGTATCTAGTCGTGCCAATACTATAAATGGAAGTCGGTCTCCACAAATTTTTTTAGATGATATACCGCTTTCAAATCTCGATTATTTAATTACATTACCAACATCAGACGTAGAAGGTGTTTTAATAGATAAAGATGGTTTTGGGTCTGGAATTAATGGTGCTAATGGTATTATAAGAATATATTCCCGAAGAACACCTTTAAATGGTTATAATAACACTAAAAAGACTTTTGCGCATACTAGTAAGGCTAATATTGGTTTTACACAACCAAAACTATTTTACTCTCCAAAATATACTAGTCATACAGATACGCTTTTTAAAAACTACGGAACAATTGGCTGGTTTCCAAACATAAATTTAAAACATAACAGTTCAATAATGATAAAAATTCCAGACACAAAAACTCAAAAACTCAATTTTTACATTGAAGGGTTTGACAACGAAGGCAATTTAATATCAGAAATAAAAACTGTCAGCGTTATAAAATAAAAAAAGCCACATTGCGTGGCTTTTTTTATTTGTTAAATCTAATTTTTATGATCATCCTTAACCTCTTCATCACGATATTTACAACAAGGATGTACCGAATTGTAAGCTTCATCAGTAGCTTTTACCTCTTTAGTATCATGACCAACGGCAACTACACTTTTAGTAATTGAATCTAAATTTGTTTTTCGAGCATCAAAAATTAATTTCAATTCGTGAGTTTCAACATTCCAAATTGCAGACTTAACACCTTTGGTTCTTATGGCTGCTTTCTCAATACGATCTTTACACATTAAACATACACCATCAACTTCTAATGAAGCCTTTGCATTCTTGTCTTGAGCAAACGCAATTGTTGTAATCATTAAACTTAGTACTACTACTATTTTTTTCATAATTATAAATTTTAATGTTTATTCTATTTTTGATTTATTTTATTTTAAAACGTAATCCAGCATAATACATACTACCATAAATTGGACCATATACAAATGTAGTATCAAAATTTGAACCAAACGGATCATCTGCCCCTAAAATTGGATTGTCTTGTCTTACATTTGTAATATTTTCACCTCCAACATACACTTCAAACTTAGGAGAAAACACTTTTGTCACTTGAGCATTTAAAGTTCCAATAGTTGACGATTCTTCTGGCAATCTAAACTCTATTGGATTAGATCTTGTTGAAGCAAAACGTTGTTCGCTTAACCAATTATAGGTCAGATCAAACTTCCATCTTGATGTTGCTCCTTCTTCACCATTTGTAATATAAGATATATTTGCAAAAAAGCGGTGTTCTGGTGTAAGTGGTTTTGACAGTTTTCCAGTAAGATAATCTGTTTGTACATCATAATATTTGTACGCTGTTCTAAAATCGAAATGTTCAAACAAGCTATAATTTAATTCAACTTGAAAACTATTAGCAAAACTATCTCCTTTTAAATTATAGAAATTTACTTCCTGCGGATTTTCCCAATCTATAACCACTTGATTCTGAAAATCGGTTCTGTAGAAATCAAAAGTAACATCAGCTTTTCTTCCAAAGAGGTTAAATCCTTGTAAATACGACACACCATAATTCCATGCTATCTCTGGATCTAACCCATAAATATTACCATTAGTATTTAAAATATTTATGGTTCTCGACGTTGCAAACATACTCTGGTTTTCAGTAAAAATATTGGCACTTCGTTTCCCTCTACCAACTGAAAATCGTAAAGCAGATTTTTCCCATGGCGTATATCTCAAATGCAATCTTGGTGTAATAAATTCTCCTAGTAAATTATGCGTATCAAATCGAACTCCAGCTGTTAAAGTCAACTTATCTAGATTATCATAAGCATACTCAAAAAAACCTCCAAAAGAACGTTCACTACGCTCAAAATTGGTATTAATAGCCAATTCATCATAATGATCATAAGTAAAACTTACTCCTGTTTTTATTTTATGCCTAGAATCACCTATTATAGAATTATAAATTACATTAGAATACACACTATTATGATTAATATCATAAGTATTCAAACCATAATAAGAATTTTGATTATGTGAGCTAAAAGCAAACTGCACACCTAAACTTTGCCATGGAACCTCTGGATTAACATATCCAAATTTGGTTGTCAATTCAAAACGTTCAGTATCAATTTCACTACCCCAAAAATTTGTAGTTAACTTATCTCGACTAGGATCAAAATCTGTTTGTCCAGCTTGTTTAGTATCGTTAAGATACCTCACATTAATAAAACTAACCAAACCTTTCTCAGGATTTGTATATTGCCAACGATTCATCACATTAATTTGATTATACAAAGGCATATCTAGAAATCCGTCATCATTAACATCATGTTTCGCTTGATGCGTATTTCCATGAATATAAAATCCAGTACTCCATTTATCACTCACTTTAGTATTAAAATGGGTATTTAACTCCATACGCTCACTACTTGCTCCATATAAGTTTACAAAAAAGTGATTGTCTGTTGAAGGTTTTTGAAGCTCAGCATTAATTTGCCCAGCAATACTCTCAAATCCGTTAGTTACGCTTCCTGCTCCTTTAGTAATTTGAATGCTCTCCACCCAAGTTCCTGGGATAAAACTCAAACCAAAAGCTTGAGAAGCACCACGAATAGATGGAATATTTTCAGTATTAATCAAAATATACTTACTGGTTAATCCTAACATTTTAATTTGTCGTGTACCAGTAAGCGCATCAGAAAAATTGACATCAATTGAGGGATTAGTTTCAAAGCTTTCAGATAAATTACAACAAGCAGCTTTCAGTAATTCATCACTACTAACAGTAATTACATTAGCCGCTTTCATGTAAGATTTAACGGTTGATTGCTTTCTAGACGTGATAGTTACCTCGTCTAATGCACTTGAAGATTTGAGGTAATGTTTAATGTATTTCGGTTCAGAAATCGTTAATGTATCTGTCTGATAACCAACATAACTAATTATCAATTTCTTATAACTCGTTTCATATGGAATGGTAAACTTTCCATCGATATCTGTTACAGCTCCAACGGAAGTATTTAGCCAAAACACATTGGCTCCAACTACTGGAAATGATTTGTTTTCTGTATTAGCTTCCAAAATTTCACCAGATAATTGTTCTTGTGAAAACAGTAAAACAGGAAGCATAAATACAATGTATAATATGTTTTTCATTTAATTGTAGGTTTTTAACAACGTGGCAAATAGTATAATGACGATGATGTTATTTTCAAGCGAACTGAATTTGGTTCAATTCCAGTAGAAATTCCAAAGGCCATTCTTATTATGTTGTATGCACGTGTTATGATTTTGATTTTTTAGTATATAATATTCGTACAGGTGTATTAAAACCTATACTTAAAAAAATATATGCTAGTAAATCAAATCAAGAAAACCTCATCAAGCACTTGAATGTCTTCAATGAGATTAGGAGGAGAATAATATTGATGAGGAATGATAAGATTGGGCAATTCCTCAAGACTATTAATAAAAGAGTAAATATACGAAACAACAAACACCTGTTGTTCGAAAGTGATATCTTCAAATTGCGATCGCTTAAGCTTGTCTTGCCCTTTAACAACCTCTAACTCATCTTTACAACAATGTTTTTTTGTGATTTTAGATTGCTCAATTTCAAAAGCTTCTGCCTTGCATTTTTGCGCTTCAGTAAATACAGCTGAATCGATTAAAACATCTCCACAAAAATGCTTTTCCACAGTAAAAGATACTGTAGAAAACAATACTAAGACAGCCATTACAGCCGAAAATAGTTTATGTAAAATTTGTTTTAACATCGAATAATTTGAACTGCAAAGTTACAAAAAAGATAATTACAAGGCTTTATTTATGTTAGGATTAACATTTTACTGTTTCAGCTTGTAGTAATAAAATGCTGGCAATAGCAATAATAGCAATATGGGTTGAATTAAAAAGCGTCTAAAATTAAAAAACAAATAATAGTCTTCTTTATCTGCCTGAATTACAAAATATAAGAACACAGCAATTAATACAACATAAGCAATCGTAAATACAGCTAAAGAAAATTTAACAATTGACTTATCTTTAAAAAACAGATAAATAATACCTAACGAAATACTAGAATTAAGAACATATCTCAAACTTGTATACATGGTTAATTTAAAAATTTCGCGTCTAGGTGAATCGATATGTAAGTAATCATTTTTGAAAAACAAAAGGTATGGATCGTAAAAGAGTTCATTCTCAAAAACGCGAATTAGCACTAACATGCCAAACAATACAAAAAGCAATATTAGAGTGATCGGATTACGCATTCGCTTTCTCTAGTTTAGAAAATCGATTAACCCAAAACATCCACAAGAGGAAAACCATTCCATAAATAATTAACGGAAAAATTACAGTATGCAAAATCTCACGTCGCCAAGGATAATTATAAAGTCCAATAGATAAAATAACAATACGCACCAAATTGACAATATAAATTAAAACACTACCTGAAAGTATATATAAAAATGTAGCTTTAAACCTTCCAGAAAATGCCACAATAAAAGATATAAATAGAATAATAACACTTATAGAATTACAACCTTCTACTACTCTAGCAACAAATTTATCATTTATAATAAGCTTCATTGAAGGCTCATCATGATGTGGAGCAATACGAGCATCATATCCAACAACATGTAAAAGCATATTACTTTGTTTTGCTACTAAATTGGTAAAATAATCAGGATAATATTTAGAACCATCTGAAAAATCCAAATAAAACTTATATACTAAAGTCAAAACAAAATAAACTGTTAGAAAGGTTAAAATAAACTTTACGACAGATTTGTATTTAAGAAAAAGTACTTTCAATAGCTTTCAATTTTATTCAGTTAAAATTATATAAAATGAATCTAGAAATGGTACTTTTTAAATACTTTTACCAAAATTTTATAAACATGACATTTGAAGCCCTAAAACCTCAAGTAGAAGACATCATAAAACGCAATACTACAACTTTAGACGAGCGTCTTTTAGAGATATGCAAACTTCTTGAAGAGTGCATAACGTATTACAATTGGGTTGGTTTTTATTTTAAAAATGGAGATAAAAACGAGTTAAAACTCGGACCTTATGTCGGAGAACCTACAGACCATACAATTATTCCTTTTGGAAAAGGGATTTGCGGACAAGTCGCTGTTTCAAATAAGAATTTCGTGGTTCCAGATGTTGCTGCTCAAGACAATTATATTGCTTGTAGTATTACTGTAAAAGCTGAAATTGTAATTCCAATTTTTAAAAATGGTGAAAATATTGGTCAGATAGATATCGATTCAAACACTCCAGATCCTTTTACCGAAGATGACGAGCGTTTTTTAGAATTTGTTTGCACTCAAGTTTCAACAATCCTTATGTAAAAACACAGTTCTACATTCCTGTTCTAATCGCTTCCACAGGATCTAATTTAGAGGCCGAAATAGCAGGAATAACTCCAGAAATCAATCCTATTAAAGTAGATAAAGCAAAACCTAAGAATACATTATAAAAGGACAAGACAAATTTAAAGTCTTCAGTCATTCCTGAAGCTATAAGCGAAAGAATCCAGACCAAAACTATTCCTATAACTCCTCCAAGGACAGATAAAATAATGGCTTCAAACAAAAATTGAAAAAGAATAAAACGGTTTTTTGCGCCTAAGGATTTTTGAATACCAATAAGATTAGTACGCTCTTTCACACTAACAAACATAATATTAGCGATACCAAAACCTCCTACCAATAATGAGAATCCACTTATGATCCAACCAATAACGTTAAGAGTTCCAATAATACCGTCAATAGCATCAGTAAATCCCGACATTTTATTGACAAAGAAATTATCAGGCTCACCTGCTTTCAAACCTCTATAAACGCGATATTTTTGTTTTAAAACCTGTTCAAATGCTCCAATATCAACATTCTTCTTTGGTTTAATAATTATAGCACCAGGAATACCATTCGCACCACCATTTTTAAAACGTCTAACAAAGTTAGCTGGCACATAAGCCTTGTCATCTGGCGAATCAAATAATCCTGAGCCAAATTTCTTCAGCACTCCAATAACCGTCAATTTTCTTCCATAAACACGTACTTGTTTTCCAATAGGATTTAAATTATCAAATAGGTTTTCTGCTACAGAATACCCTAAGACGATAACAGGAGCTCCAGAGTAAGACTCAGACTCTGTATAGAAACGTCCTTTTTCAACTTTAAAATCTTCAATCTCATAAATCCCATTAGATACAGGTGTTACATTAACACCAGCAACGGACTCACCTTGATATTTTACAGTTTCTGAAGCACCAAATATCACATAAGCTATAGCTTCTATATCAGGCACATTACGCTCTATAAACTCAAAATCATCATACTCTGTTTGAGGAAAATTATCACGTTGCCATCTTGGTACATTTGTAGGTCCAAATGAAAACTTAGTCAAATACATTGTATTTTTATCTAAACCAGATAAGTTCTCTTTAATATTCCGATCTAAAGAATCTACTGCTGCTAGTACAGCAATGATAGAAAAAATACCAATAGTTATACCTAATAATGACAAGAACGTACGCAGCTTATTATTACGCAAAGCGTTAAGTGCAAACGAAAAACTTTCCTTAAATAGTCTTAGATAAACGAGCATACGATTGGTTTAATTATATATTATCTCACTAGAATCATAAAGGTAGGACGTTTTCAACAATTTATTGTTACAAAAAACTTAAAGAAACTCTATTTTTCATTTATAATAACTATTGATATTACGTACTTTTGCGCTTTAATTTTTACAACTCAGTTTCTCTAGCAGAAACGCAACCACAACAACACAACAACACAACAAAAATGAGCAACAACAAAGCAATTAAATCTGCATTAATTTCAGTTTTCAGCAAAGATGGTTTAGAGCCAATCGTAAAACAACTTAACGAACAAAATGTCACTATGTATTCAACTGGTGGCACAGAAAAATTTATTAAAGATTTAGGTATTGATGTTATACCTGTAGAAGATGTTACATCGTACCCATCTATTCTTGGTGGTCGTGTAAAAACATTACATCCAAAAGTTTTTGGAGGTATTTTAAATCGCCAAAATAATGAAAGTGATGCTGCTGAATTGACTGAATTCGATATTCCACAAATAGATTTAGTCATTGTAGATTTATATCCTTTTGAAAAAACAGTCGCTTCTGGAGCTTCAAATCAAGATATTATTGAAAAAATTGACATTGGAGGCATTTCATTAATTAGAGCAGCTGCCAAAAATTATGCAGATGTAATTTGCGTATCTTCTGTCGATGATTATTCTGAATTTTTAGAGGTATTAAAATCCAAAAACGGAGACACTTCCGAAGCAGATAGAAAACATTTTGCTGCGAAAGCATTTAATGTATCATCGCATTACGATTCGGCAATTTTCAATTATTTTAATGCAAATCACGACATTGCTTCTTTAAAAATAAGCGAGACAAACGGAAAAGTATTACGTTATGGTGAAAACCCTCATCAACGCGGTTTTTTCTTCGGAAATTTTGATGATATTTTCACAAAACTCCACGGAAAAGAACTAAGCTACAACAACCTTTTAGATGTTGATGCAGCTGTAAATTTAATGAATGAATTTAAAGGGGAAACACCAACATTTGCCATATTAAAGCACAATAATGCGTGTGGTTTTGCACAACGCGAAACAATTCATCAAGCTTATGTGGATGCACTTGCAGGCGATCCTGTTTCTGCGTTTGGTGGTATTTTAATTGCTAATACCGAAATTGACAAAGCTACTGCTGAAGAGATTCATTCACTATTCTGTGAAGTGGTCATTGCGCCTTCATTTTCAGATGAAGCTTTAGACATTTTAAAAGGAAAAAAGAATAGAATATTACTTATTTTACATGATGTAGATTTCCCTCAAACCAATGTAAGAACCTGTTTAAATGGTGTTTTAGTTCAAGACAGAAACAACAAAACTGATAGCATCGAGAATTTAACATATGCTACCAACGCTAAACCAAATCAAAACGAATTAGACGATTTAATATTTGCTTCAAAAATTTGTAAGCATACCAAATCGAATACCATCGTTTTAGTAAAAAACAAACAATTATGTGCAAGCGGAACAGGTCAAACTAGCCGTGTAGATGCACTTAATCAAGCCATCCACAAAGCGCAGTCTTTTCATTTTGAATTAAAAGGAGCAGTTATGGCAAGTGATGCATTTTTTCCGTTTCCTGATTGTGTAGAGATTGCTGATAATGCAGGAATTACTGCTGTGATACAACCTGGAGGATCAATAAAAGATCAATTAACAATTGATTATTGCAATGACAACAACTTAGCAATGGTAATGACAGGAACACGCCATTTTAAACATTAACTTTTTAAGCGATTAAATAATCTAAAAGACCTTCAACATTTTGAAGGTCTTTTTCTTTTATAATAATTAATCGATGCTTATAATCTCTACTTCTACACGTCTATCATACTTAACATCTTTACCAGTTGGAAAACTACCTGCCATGCCGTAAAAACTCATTCTATTTTCCTCAATTCCGTTATCTAATAAATAATCAAATACAGCTTTTGCCCTATCGATAGAAAGACTTCTAGTTCTTGTCCGATTATTTACACCTTCGCTTCCATCTGTAGTGCAACAAATATGCCCCAAAAGTTCAATCTCATAATTATTTTTTTTCATAAAGTCTAATAATTTTTTCAGTTCTAGATAACTTGAATTTAAAAAAACATCTGTTCCACCTTTAAATAAAATACCATTTAATCTAAAAACATCTCCAACCTTAATCTCTTCTTTATTATTTAAAATTTCTTTATCAATAGATACTTTAGGTAAATTTTCAATTTCTTTATTTTTTTCAAAAACCGATATTAAAACATCTACTCTTCGACTTTTTGATAATGAGTTTTCAAGTTCTCCATAACCTATTGCTGTGGTATTTATGAAATTAACAAAAGCCCTTTTTACACTAAAAGCTCTTTTATTTGACAATTCGAGATTATATGTTTTAGTTCCTAAATTACTAGCATAGCCTTTAATATCTATTTTTATAGAATCTTTGATAAAAACAACGTTTAAACTATCTATTATTTGTTTGTGTTTAGTCGTTAATTCATAACTGTCATGATCAAAAAAGAACGACTGTTTCACCTGTTTTTCTTGAGCATAAAACACTGATACAAAGAGAAATGAAATTAACAAGAAACAAGAAGGAATTTTAGCAGACATACTCAGTATTTAAAAATTAAAACGGAAAAAGAAAGAGATTATTATTACACAGATAGCTCTTCTAAACTAGAAATAATTCAGCATTAAAAATTTAATAAGAACTATCGGAAATAAAGACTGTTTTTTTCTTTACTTTTACTACATTTACAAAAGACCAAGAACTGAATACAATAACGACCTCAAAATATTAGAATAACACATGGGATTTTTTGATTTCTTAACCGAAGAAATAGCCATAGATTTAGGAACTGCGAATACGCTTATCATCCACAACGACAAAGTAGTTGTAGATAGCCCATCAATAGTTGCAAGAGATAGAATTTCAGGTAAAATCATTGCAGTTGGTAAAGAAGCCAATATGATGCAAGGAAAAACACATGAAAACATCAAAACAATTAGACCCTTGAAAGATGGTGTTATTGCCGATTTTGACGCTTCTGAGCAAATGATAAGCATGTTTATTAAAAACATTCCTGCTCTTAAAAAGAAATTATTTACACCTGCACTACGTATGGTCGTTTGTATTCCATCTGGTATTACAGAAGTAGAAATGCGAGCTGTAAAAGAATCTTGTGAACGTGTTAACGGCAAAGAGGTTTACTTAATTCATGAGCCAATGGCAGCTGCTATTGGTATTGGCATTGACATCATGCAACCAAAAGGAAACATGATTGTTGATATTGGAGGTGGAACCACAGAAATTGCCGTAATAGCACTTGGTGGAATTGTTTGTGACAAATCGGTAAAAGTTGCAGGTGATGTATTTACTAACGATATTATTTATTACATGCGTACACAACACAACCTTTATGTTGGTGATCGTACTGCTGAAAAAATTAAAATTCAAATTGGTGCTGCTACTGAAGACCTAGATCTTCCACCAGAAGAGATGAGTGTGCAAGGTCGTGATTTACTCACAGGAAAACCTAAGCAAGTGCAAATCTCTTATCGTGAAATTGCAAAAGCACTTGATAAGTCTATTTTAAGAATTGAAGATTCTGTGATGGAAACCCTATCACAGACGCCTCCAGAATTGGCTGCAGATATTTACAATACTGGTATTTATTTAGCAGGTGGTGGGTCGATGTTACGAGGCTTAGACAAACGATTATCTCAAAAAACAGATTTACCAGTCTACATTGCTGAAGATCCATTAAGAGCTGTTGTTCGTGGCACAGGTATTACACTTAAAAACTTACCTAAATTTAAAAGTGTATTGATTAAATAACAGAGAACACCTTCTAAGCATGCAACAGATTATAAACTTTGTCATTAGAAACAAAACGTCACTTTTGTTTCTGCTGTTGTTTTTTGTTTCTATTGCACTAACGATTCAATCGCATTCTTATCATAAAAGTAAGTTTATTAATTCTGCTAACTTTTTTACTGGTGGTATTTATGAAAGTGCAAGTAATATTTCTAATTACTTCAATCTAAAAACTCAAAACGAAATTCTAGCTGAGGAAAATAATTATTTACGCTCACAAATTTTGAATGGTTTAGATTCTACAGTTACTTCAACATCAAAAATTGACTCAACTACGTATAATGGTCATTATAAAATTCAAACGGCTAAAATCATCAATAATAATTATTCAACATCAAAAAACTACTTAACAATTAATCAAGGGGAGAACCATGGACTTAAAGAAGATCTAGCTGTAATCACATCAAAAGGAATCGTTGGTATTATTGATAATACTTCAAACAGATATTCAAGAGTGCTTTCTATTTTAAATACAAAGAGTAAAATTAATGCACAATTAAAATCTTCCAATCATATTGGATCTTTAGTTTGGAATGCAAAATCATCTGCAATGGTTCAATTAACTGATATTTCAAAATTTGCGCCAGTTAAACAAGGTGATACTATTGTAACAGGTGGACAATCTTCTATTTTCCCACAAGGCATTCCCATTGGCGTAGTTGATAATTTCGCTTTAGATATTAGTGGTGACACCTACACGATAGACATTAAATTGTTTAACGATATGACTAATTTATCACATATATACATCATTGAAAATTTAGATGCTGAAGAAATAAAAAAACTAGAAAACCCTATTAATGAATAGTTTAAACATTAATAATATTACAAGGTTTGTTGTGCTAATATTAGCACAAGCATTGATATTTAATCATATTAATTTCGTAGGCTCCGTAAATCCGTATCCTTATATTCTATTTATTCTACTATTTCCTGTTAACAACAATCGTACATTATTTATTTTTTTAAGTTTTATGTTAGGATTGTTTGTTGATTTATTTTCGGATTCAGGAGGTGTTCACGCCGCAGCATGTGTAACGATTGCATTTGCAAGACCTCCTATTCTAAAATTCGCATTCGGAATGATTTACGAGCATCAAAACATCAAGTTTAGTAATACCGAATTTGGCAATAGAGTCATTTATTTTTTATTCTTAATCATTATTCATCATCTCATTTTATTTTCGTTAGAAATTTTTAACATATCAAACATACTTTTAGTTCTAAAAAAGACGTTGTTTTCAAGTGTCTTTACACTTATACTTTGTATATTAATTTCAGTACTTTTTAGTAACAAACAACAATGAGAAAACTTCTACTTCTATTTACTGTAATTATAGTAGGTTTCTTATTTATTGCACGCTTGTTTTATTTACAGGTATACAATAAAGAAGCCTATAGTCTTTATGAAGATAATGCAATTAGAAAAGTTTACAATTACCCAAAGCGTGGTTATGTATATGACAGAAACGGGAAATTACTAGTCGCCAATCAACCCTCATATGATGTGATGATTATCCCTAGAGAAGTTGAGCCTTTAGATACTTTAGAGTTTTGCAACCTTCTTAAAATCACTAAAGAAGACTTTAAAAGAATTTACAAAAAAGCTTATAATTATTCTCCACGCTTACCATCCGTTTTTGTACCACAACTATCAAAGAAAGACTATGCTGTACTACAAGAAAAAATGAGAAAATTTGATGGTTTCCATATCCTAAAACGATCACTAAGAGACTACCAAACATCTATTGGAGCAAATGTATTAGGAGATATTGGAGAAGTTAACAATCGTAATATTGCCAAAGATCCATATTACAGAATGGGAGACTTAATTGGCAAACAAGGGGTTGAAATTTCTTACGAAAAAGTGTTACGTGGTGTAAAAGGGATAAAATTTATTCAAAAAGACAGATTCAATAAAGATATTGGTCCTTATAAAGATGGTAAATTTGACACCTTACCACAACCAGGAAAAGACATTACAATCACCATTGATTCTGAACTTCAGCAATATGGAGAATTATTGATGACCAATAAAAGAGGTGGTATCGTTGCAATAGACCCAAGTAATGGCGAAATTCTGGCGCTTGTTTCGGCTCCGAGTTACAACCCTAATATATTAGTTGGAAGAGGTCGTTCTAAAAATTTCACAAAATTATTCAGAGATTCAATTGCCAAACCTTTATTTGATAGAGGATTACAAGCCCAATACCCTCCAGGATCTCCTTTTAAAGTTATTAATGCATTAATAGGTTTGCAAGAAGGCGTTGTTGATACGAATGACAAATTTACCTGTAGAATGGGCTATTACTACGGAAGCAGAAAACTAACAGGTTGCCACCATCATAAAAGTCCGGTTGATATGAATAACGGTATTGCCCAATCGTGTAATGCTTATTTTGTCAATGTATATAGACGAATTATTGACAACTACGACGATGCTAGAGTTGCTATGAATAAATGGGCTGCTCATGCTAAAAGTTTTGGACTTGGCGACTTTTTAGGATACGACTTACAAGTTGGTCGTCCTGGTCGAATTCCCGATGGAGACTACTACGATAGAGCTTATGGTAAAAATCGTTGGGGTTCAACTTACAATGTTTCTAATGCCATTGGACAAGGCGAAGTTGAAGCGACTCCAATTCAGTTAGCCAATATGGTTGCTGCTATTGGAAATCGTGGTTATTATTACACACCGCATATTATTAAAGCTATTGAAGGAGATACAATTCCAAGTAAATACACTACACCAAATTATACAACTATAGACAAGCGTCATTTTGAACCTGTTGTTGAAGGTATGTTTGATGTGTATAACGAAGGTACAGCTTCATCACTTAGAATTCCGGAAATTGAGATCTGCGGAAAAACTGGAACTGCAGAAAACTTCATGAAAATTGATAGTGTAAAAACACAATTGACAGACCATTCCATATTTGTCGCTTTTGCACCTAAAGACAATCCGAAAATTGCTATTGCTGTATTTGTTGAGAATGGATATTGGGGAAGTCGGTTTGCTGGTAGAATGGCAAGTTTAATGATTGAAAAATATATCAAAGGAAAGATTACAAGAACAGATATGGAAAATTGGATTTTAACCCATAGTCTTGAAAATGAATATGCCAAACCTTATTCTGGCGAGCCTTTTAAAATTAACAGAGAAACAACCTTACAAGTTGTCGAGAAAGTTCAAGCTCCAAAAATTAATGATTACAGTAGCTCCATATCAACAAAACCAAATAAGCCAAATCTATAATTATGAATAGAGAAACTCATAGAGGTTTTAAATTTGATTGGGTAATAATTATTCTATTTTTACTACTTGTAACTTTTGGATGGCTAAATATCATGTCTGCATCTCATGTTGGTGAGATTCAAAGCTATTTTGACATGAACCAACTTTATGGAAAACATCTTGTCTTTCTCGGATTAACATTTGTATTAATCATACTCATACTCTCCATTGAAGCTAAATTTTATGAACGGTTTGCAAGTATCATTTATATTGTAGCCATGTTATCACTTGTTGGGCTTTTCATCTTCGGAAAAGATGTTAATGGCGCAAGATCTTGGTATGGAATTGGGAGCATGACAATACAACCAAGTGAGTTTGCTAAGTTTGCTACAGCACTAGCCGTAGCAAAATACATGAGTGACTTACAAACAGATATGAATGCATTAAAAGATCAGTTACGAGCTGTTGCGATTATTGTACTTCCTGCAATTTTAATTCTATTACAAAATGATGCTGGAAGCACCTTAGTATATGCATCTTTCTTTTTTGTGTTTTATAGAGAGGGTTTACAACAAATCTATTTAGCGATAGCACTTTCTGCAATTATCCTAGCTGTTTTAGCTCTAAAATTCGGTATCTTAATTACTGCCATAGTTGCAGCAGTATCTATATTCGGAATCTATTTCTTTCGAAGAAAAAAACGTGCTTCTGTTATACAGTCTGTAATTATTCTTTTAATTTGTATTTCATTTTCATCAGGAGTAAAACTATTTTATGATCATGTTTTAAAACCTCATCAACAAAACAGAATAAGCCTCTGGTTACGCCTTGAAAAAGATCCAACTAAACTTGAACGGATGAAAAAGGAAGAAGCTTACAACCTCATCCAATCTGAAAAAGCAATAAGTTCTGGTGGGTTTTCTGGAAAAGGATTTTTAGAAGGTACACGAACAACAGGTAAATTTGTCCCTGAACAACATACAGATTATATTTTTAGCACTGTAGGTGAAGAATGGGGCTTTTTAGGAACCACATTTGTCGTGATTCTCTTTGTAGCACTTATCATTCGGATTTTATTTTTAGCAGAATCTCAGAAATCTCAATTTAGTCGCGTTTATGGTTACGCTGTTGCCTCAATACTCTTTATTCATTTCACGATAAATATAGGCATGGTTATGGGATTGATTCCAACTGTTGGAATACCTCTACCCTTTTTTAGTTATGGTGGCTCTGGACTTTGGGGATTTACTATACTTCTTTTCATTTTCGTAAAATTAGATAGTAATAAGATTAATGAATGGTAATAAAAATAAAAACCTACAAAGTTTTAGAAACCTTGCAGGTTGGAAATATTATTTTAATTTAGTTTCTATTGTAAACTTGCCAAACTAGATTTTAACGTTTCAATCTTAGCTAAAGCATCAGCTTCTTTCTTCTTTTCAGAAGCGACTACTTGTTCTGGAGCACCAGCAACAAATCGCTCATTAGATAATTTCTTTTGAACAGATTTAAGAAAACCTTCAGTGTAATTTAATTCTTCAGTTAGTTTCTTAATTTCAGCTTCAACATCTATACTTCCTTCCATTGGAATAAAGTACTCATTAGATTTTACTCGAAACGTTAAAGCGCCTTCAGTAGGTTCTTTCACATAATCAAAGCTTTCTAGATTGCCTAATTTTGAAATTACTTCATCAAAAGTATTGGCTACATTTTCATTATTTACTACTGAAAAACTAATAGCATCTTTAAAAGCAATATTCTTTTGTTTTCTAATGTTTCTAATACCTGAAATTACTTCTGAAGCAAAATCAAATTCAGAAATTAAATCTTGTTTAACTGGCTTAGCTTCTGGCCATTTTGAAATAATTAAAGCTTCTTCTGGAGAGCGCTCTTTTATATACTGCCAAATATCTTCGGTTAGAAATGGCATAAACGGATGTACTATTTTTAGGTTATCTTCAAAAATAGACATCACTTTAGTATAGGTCGTTGAGTCAATTGGTTGTTGATAAGCTGGTTTCACCATTTCTAACATCCAACCACAGAAATCGTCATAGATTAATTTATAAATAGCCATTAAAGCATCTGACAATCTGTACTTGCTAAAATGATCTTCAATTTCTACAAGTGCTGCTTGAAATTTAGACTCATACCATTCTAAAGCAATTTTACTTGAATTTGGTTGTTCAATATCTGCAACTTCCCATAAATTAGTTAACTGAAAGGCATTCCATATTTTGTTACCAAAACCTCTTCCTTGCTGACAAAGTGCTTCGTCAAACATCAAATCATTTCCTGCTGCAGAGCTCAATAATAAACCTACTCTAACACCATCTGCTGTATACTCCTCTATAAGTTTTAAAGCATCTGGTGAATTTCCAAGGGATTTAGACATCTTACGACGTTGTTTATCTCTTACCAATCCTGTTAGATAGACATTTTCAAATGGTCTTTCACCTTTATATTCATATCCAGCAATAATCATACGTGCAACCCAAAAGAACAAAATATCTGGACCAGTAACTAAATCATTTGTAGGATAGTAATATTTAATTTCTTCGTTTTCAGGATTTCTAATTCCGTCAAACACACTCATTGGCCATAACCATGAACTAAACCATGTGTCTAAAGCATCAGAATCTTGAGTTAAGTCTTCTAATTTTAAATCTGATTTCCCTGATTTATCTTTAGCCAAGATTAGGGCTTCATTTATAGTTTCAGCAACTACAAAATCCTCTTTTCCGTCACCATAATAGAATGCAGGAATTTGTTGTCCCCATCGTAACTGACGAGAAATATTCCAGTCGCGAATATTCTCCATCCAATGCCTGTAAGTATTTTCAAATTTCTTCGGAAATAATTTCACATCACCATTAACCAAAACAGCATCTATAGCTGGTTTCGCCAAATCTTCCATTTTCAAGAACCATTGATCGCTTAAACGAGGTTCGATAACAGCTTTGGTGCGTTCTGATGTTCCAACTTTATTAATATGATTTTCAGTTTTCACTATAATTCCAGCAGCTTCTAATTCTTTTGCAACAGCTTTTCTTACAACAAAACGATCTTGACCTTCGTAATGCATGCCGAAGCTATTCAACGTCGCATCTTCATTAAATATATCGACAACTTCAAGATTGTATTTATCACCTAAAACTTTATCATTTTCATCATGAGCTGGTGTAACTTTTAAGCAACCTGTACCAAATTCGATATCTACATACTCATCTTCAATGATAGGAATAACTCTTCCGCAGATAGGAACGATCGCTTTTTTTCCTTTTAAATGCGTAAAACGTTCATCATTTGGATTAATGCAAATTGCAGTATCTCCAAAAATAGTTTCTGGACGTGTTGTAGCAATGGTTAATTTTTCATCACTACCTTCAACTTGATATTCTAAATAGTAAAGTAAGCCTTGTTGTTCTATATGAATTACTTCTTCGTCAGACAATGTTGTTTTGGCTTCTGGATCCCAATTTACCATTCGGTAACCTCTATAAATCAAACCTTTGTTATATAAATCAATAAACACTTTAATTACAGCTTCACTCATATCATCATCCATGGTGAACTTTGTACGATCCCAATCACAAGAGCAACCTAATTTTTTAAGTTGTTCAAGGATAACACCTCCATATTCTTCGGTCCATTCCCAAGCATGCTCTAAAAACTCTTCTCGGGTTAAATCGTTTTTATCAATACCTTGCGCTTTAAGTTTAGCCGCTACTTTAGCTTCAGTTGCAATAGACGCATGGTCTGTACCAGGAACCCAACAGGCATTCTTACCTTGTAATCTTGCTCTACGAATAAGCACATCTTGAATCGTATTATTAAGCATATGCCCCATATGCAAAACTCCTGTCACATTTGGAGGAGGAATAACTATAGTATATGGCTCTCTCTCATCTGGAACAGAATGAAAATAATTGTGTTCCATCCAATAGTTATACCACTTACTTTCTACAGTAGATGCTGAATATTTTGTTGGTATGCTCATGTTTTGGTATTGTTTTTGCTTTATGACAGACAAAAGTACTTATATTTCTTTTTTTGCGAAATTAAAGTCGGCATATTATTAATAGATTTAAATTTGATGATGTTAAATAATGTTGCATTACGTCTAAATAATTTTGCAGAATGCCAAAAAGTAAGTAGCTTTGATAGTATCAATTTAAAATTTGAATGATGAAAAATGTAATGTTAATTTTATTTGTAGGCTTATTAAGCTTTGGTGTTTTTGCTCAAGAAAAGGTTGCAAAAATAGAATTTAAAACAGATGTAATTGATTATGGAACCATTGAAAAAGGCTCTGATGGTGTTAGGATATTTGAATTTACAAATACAGGAAATGCACCTTTAATTATTTCTAAAGTAAAATCTACTTGTGGATGTACTGTGCCAAAAAAACCAGATGGACCAATTATGCCAGGTGAAACTGGAGAGATTTCTGTAAAATATGACACAAATAGAGTTAATCCAATTAGAAAGACAATAACTGTTACTTCTAATGCTGACACACCTAGTGTCGCTTTAAAAATTAAAGGTTTAGTTGTCGATTCTAGTAAAGAAAATCCACTAGAGAAAAAAGACAAAAGCGTTATGGAACAATAATCGTTCTATTTAAATAATAATTTATAAGAACTCTCTTTTAAGGGAGTTCTTTTTGTTTAAATACATCTTCTAACCTAAATTGATAGGATAATATAGAACCATTTCTGTCAATTTTAAGATTGATAAGTTTTCCTACTTTAGATTTAAAATATCCAATCACATTTTGAAGTTCTTCTTTGTAAGTTTCTTTGCCATTTATTGAGACAATAACATCTCCTTTTAGCAAACCTACTCTTTCTGCTGGAGAACCTTTACGAATGTCAACTATTGTATAAGCTGGCTTCGTAGTGAATCTATAATAATCAACAGCACTAATCTTTATGTTAGAACTAGACTCTGGAGCTTCATGGTTTGCTTCCTTAGAAGCAACCTTTTCTTTAACAACAACAAATCCTCTTTGTTCAATTATGATTCCACTTCTATTATAATAAAACGGTGTATTATAGTTTTTATTTTTTTTTAAGGTTAATCTAGCATTTTTGTAGTCTATAATTAAATTAAAACGTTTTAACAAATTTCCACAGATACTTCCATTACGTTGTGTAAACTTTTTAGCATAACTTATGGCTATCGAATCTGGAAAAGCTGAATTAACATTGTTCAATTCAAACTTCTTCAATTTTAAAGTCTTTACTTTAGAACGCTTACCATAAATATTGCCGCTTAAACCTTTTCCTAAGAAATCATTAAAATACATTTTATCAGGAGGTTTAATTCCCAAAGTTTTATCTTCAAAAAGCCAAATGGCATCACTACTACCAGTATCAACTAATAGTTTTATGGGCTTAAACAATGAATCTATTTGTACCTCAGCGTCCAAATAAGGTTTATTATTATAAAATGAGAGGTTAAATGTCTCACATTTTTTACATTTTTTATATTTATAAGTATCGGGTTTGTGAAGCTTTAAATATTTTCTTGAGTAGTTAATTTCTACAATGAAATTCGTAAACAAACTAGAACCAATAATTCCATGAACAGGAATTCCTAATCTTGGTGTAAAATTTAAATCCTTATCAAAAACAACATAAATATCTTGATTAACATTTATTGCATTGCCTATTTTAAAATGATTGCTTTTTGATTTAACAGCTTCTAACGGATCACCTCCTCCAAGACCGCGTAAAAAAATAGTTTCAACTTTTTTCACTTGTACTGAATCGATATTTGTTAGGTTAAATAAAATAGGATTACTTACTCCTGTATCTAAAACAAACGACAATTCAACACCATTAAGTTCAACGGGAATAATTATTAAATCACCAATGAGGTCAAATCGTATTTTATCATTTTCAAAACTTGAAAAATTAAAATTCCTTTGAGAAAAAGAAGACGTTATCACAAATAAGAAAAGCAATATTAATGAACTTGTTTTTGACATTTAGCGTATTGTAATTACCTCAATTTACAAATCTTAAAATTAAGTCTATTTATTAGGCACTTTTTTAAATAAACTTTAAGATAATTTTCAGAACTTTACCACTTAAATAATTTCATTATGCCAAGAATATCAAAAAAAGGGCTACAAATGCCTGAATCTCCGATACGAAAATTAGTTCCTTTTGCTGAAAATGCGTATAAACAAGGAAAAACAGTTTTTCATTTAAACATTGGTCAACCTGATATTAAAACGCCTCAAATAGCCCTAGACGCAGTAAAAATTCATTCTTTAGACATTTTAGCATACACACGCTCTGAAGGTTCTGAAGGTTATCGAAAAAAAATCGCCAACTATTACGCTAAAAATGATATTTATGTAAATCATGATGATATCATTGTAACTACTGGAGGAAGTGAAGCTTTGTTATTTGCCTTTGGAACCATTATGGATGTTGATGATGAAGTTATAATTCCTGAACCTTTTTACGCGAATTACAACGGATTCTCGACAGCTTCAGGTGTAAAAGTAGTTCCTGTAATTTCAAAAATTGAAGATAATTTCGCACTACCTCCAATTGAAGAATTTGAAAAATTAATTACACCCAAAACTAAAGCAATTCTTATTTGCAATCCTGGAAATCCAACTGGATACCTCTATTCAAAAGAAGAAATAAAAAAATTAGCAGAAATTGTAAAAAAACATGATTTGTTTTTAATTGCTGATGAAGTCTACAGAGAATTTGCTTACGATGGCGCAACTCATTATTCCATTTTACAAGAAGAAGGGCTAGAAAATTACGCTATAATAATAGATTCTGTTTCAAAACGTTACAGTATGTGTGGCGCTCGTATTGGATGTTTAGTTTCTAAAAACAAAGACGTAATTAAAACGGCTTTAAAATTCGCCCAAGCACGTTTAAGTCCGCCTACTCTAGCTCAAATTGCTAGTGAAGCGGCATTAGATACACCTAAAAGTTATTTCGATGATGTTATTAATGAATACGTAGAACGTAGAAATGTACTAATAGAAGAACTTAATAAAATAGAAGGCGTACAAGTTGCAAATCCCAAAGGAGCATTCTATTGCATTGCACAATTACCTATAAAAAATTCTGATGCATTCGCCCAATGGCTCCTAGAATCTTTTGACGTCAATGGAGAAACAGTTATGGTCGCTCCTGCTGCAGGATTTTATAGTACTCCTGGTGTTGGCTTAAATCAAATTAGAATAGCCTATGTATTAAATAAAGAAAGCCTTATAAAAGCAGTACATATATTAAAAGAAGCATTAAAAGTTTATAAAGACTAGTGCATATTCAACACAACATATCTCTAAAACCATACAATACATTTGGTATTGATGCTAAAGCAAAACGATTTATTTCTATAACATCAGTTGACGATTTAAAATCGGTTTATGCTACTGAAGGTAATTCAAATAAATTCATTTTAGGAGGTGGAAGCAATATGTTACTCACAAAAGATATTGATGCTCTTGTGTTGCATATAAACTCAAAAGGCAAACAAATCTTATCGCAAACTGAAGACAATGTTTTAGTTGAAGCGAATGCTGGAGAAAACTGGCATGACTTTGTACTTTGGACCTTAGAAAACAATTTTGGAGGTCTAGAAAACTTATCATTAATTCCAGGAAATGTTGGCACAAGTCCAATTCAAAATATTGGTGCTTATGGTATTGAGTTAAAAGATACTTTTCATTCTTGCAATGCTTTAAACCTTGAAACTTTAAATGTCGAAACATTTAGAAATGCAGACTGTAAGTTTGATTATCGCAATTCCATCTTTAAACAAGAAGCTAAAGGAAAGTACATCATATTGAGTGTTGTTTTCAAATTGACTTCAAAAAATCATATACTACACACTAATTATGGAGCAATTACTTCAGAATTAAAACGAATGGGCATTTCGAAACCTACGATTCAAGAGGTATCAAAAGCAGTCATTTCTATTAGACAAAGCAAATTGCCTGATCCAAAAAAGATTGGAAACAGCGGAAGTTTTTTCAAAAATCCAATTATTCCAAAATCTGCTTTTCTAAAGCTACAAGACAGTTTTCCAAATGCTCCACATTATGTAATTTCTGATCATGAAGTAAAAGTACCAGCAGGATGGCTAATTGAAACCGCAGGATTTAAAGGCAAAACACTAGGCAATTATGGCGTGCATAAAAAACAAGCCTTGGTTTTAGTTAACTATGGAGGTGCTTCTGGTAATGACATTTTGAAATTATCTAAACTCATACAAGACACTGTGTTACGCCTTTTTGAAATTTCTATCGAAGCAGAAGTCAATATCATATAAACAAAAAGCCTCAACAAATTGAGGCTTTAGTCTTACTGCAGAAAATTGAAAAAGCTATTAATCAAATTCTTAAGAAAGAAATTTAATTTCTACAGATATAAATTTTTATTTTGTTCCGTTAATTTTTAATTAACTTTACCAACTACTTTATATACGAACAGAAGTAGGTATCTGGATCATTTCAAATTTATTTTATTTGAGCACACCTTTAGAACAACAAATCGTAAAATTGCTTGAAAAAAGTGATAAAAAAGCCATTAGTCTTCTCTATGAAAACTATTCAGACAGTCTATATGGTGTAATTCTCAAGGTTACTCTTAATGAAGAAATTGCTCAAGATGCTTTACAAGAAACCTTTGTCAAGGTTTGGAAAAATGCTAAAAAATACGATTCTAAAAAAGCAAAGCTATTCACTTGGCTCTATCGAATTGCTAAAAACACAGCAATAGATAAACTAAGAAGTTTTAACAAAAGGTTTGAGAAAGAAGTCCAAATCGACAAATCAGACGTATATATCTTACCAACAGCGAATTTAAATCAAGATGTCTTAGATTTAAAAGAACATGTGGCAAGACTAGATGAAAAGTACCAAATTGTTTTAAAAGCTTTGTTTTTTGAAGGCATGACACAACAAGAAGCAAGTGACGAATTAGACATTCCGTTAGGTACAATTAAATCTAGATTAAAAATAGGATTACGTGAACTCAAAAAAGTTTATGATCCTTAAATAATTTACATATGGAAAAAAAATTACATACTTTTTTTCAATCTGGTTTACTTGACAAGTACATACTAGATGAAACATCTGCTTCAGAAAATCTGAAAGTAGAACATTATATTGACACCTATTCAGAAGTGGAAAGCGAATACATCAGGTTGCAAAACAATCTTGAAATCGTAGCCAAAGCTAATGCTGTAGAAGCTCCTAAATTCATTTTAAATTCTATTCTAAATGACATTGAAGAAGACACAACTCCTATTATTAAGTTAGAAAAAGCACAACATAAAACACCTTGGTTTAGTATTGCTGCAAGTATTGTTGCTATGCTTTTTGCTGGTGGATATTACATAAAAACACAACAAAACATAGATTTACTTAAAGAGAATCAAGTTGTAGTTGAAGAAATTTTTGATCTGAGAAGCGATATTGAAGAGAATAATGCAAGACTCGATAATTTGATGCATGAACTTATGAAGCTTAACAATCCTGAAACCGAAAAATATGTGTTTAGAGGAAATGATCGTGCAAAAGACTTAAAAACTGTAGCTTACATTAATCCTGTAGATGAAACATCTATGATTGATGTTGTATCTCTACCTCAATTACCTGAAGATCAAACGTATCAGCTTTGGGCAGAAATGGAAGACAGAATGGTTAACTTAGGTATTTTAGATGCTTCAGAAAGAAAGCTACAATCCGTGCCTTATGTAAAGGATGCTTTAGCTCTAAGTATTACCATAGAACCTTCAGATCATTTAAACACTATGGCAACAGATAGTGCTGTAGCAGAAATTGATTTAAATAATAAAAGACACAATTAACACTAATTGTTTTAATACAGAAAGCCACTTTTGAAAAAATCAAAAGTGGCTTTCTTTTTACATAAAAGTTGACGACGTATCTATTCTTTATCAAATAATGCTTTGTGAATAAAACCTGCAACAATTGCACCTGCTATTGGAGCAAGCCAAAACAACCATAATTGGGCAGTAAACTCTCCTCCTGCAAACAATGCTTGACTCGTAGAACGTGCAGGATTAACAGACGTATTAGAAATTGGAATACTAATTAAATGTATCAACGTTAATCCGAGTCCAATTGCTATTGGAGCAAATCCTTTAGGAGCTCTTACATTAGTGCTTCCTAAAATAATAAGCAAGAAAAACAAGGTTAAAACAAATTCTGCAATTAACACAGACATCATACTAAAGCCACCTGGAGATAATTCACCATAACCATTAGAAGCAAATCCTCCAATATCAACAAAATCAGATTTCCCTGAAACAATAACATACAACACACCTGCTGCTGCAATTGCTCCTACAACTTGAGCAATGATATAGCCTAAAAGATCTTTTGCTAAAAATTTACCTCCAGCCCATAATCCAAGAGATACAGCAGGATTAAAATGTCCTCCTGAAATATGACCAACAGCAAAAGCCATTGTTAAAACTGTTAAACCAAAAGCTAATGCAACACCAGCAAAACCAATTCCCAATTCCGGAAATGCAGCTGCAAAAATAGCACTACCACAACCTCCAAAAACAAGCCAAAATGTTCCGAAGAACTCTGCGAATAATTTTTTCATAAAAAATAATATTAGTTAGTTAAAAATTTAATTTTTTAACTTTTAGACACTTAAACAAACCCAAAAGTCACAATCTATTTTAAATTACTAATAAACGGCCTAAAAATCTTAGTATAAAAACATCCAAAATCTGTATCTTTGCATAAAATTCATTCAATGAAACTTTTTCTAATCACATTAGTACTTTTAGGTTTAGGCGTTGCTGGTATAGCCATTAAAATTTGGGCAAAAAAAGACGGAAAATTTGCAGGCACTTGTGCTAGCCAAAATCCTATGCTCAATCAAGAAGGTGAGGCTTGCGGTTTTTGTGGTAAAACACCTGACCAATTTGAAAATTGCAACGAACCTCAACACTCATAACCATTAATGAGTATTCTTGAAATAGCATTCTACGCATTTATTATTGTTGTAGGTATTCAAGTTTTCTTTTACGGAATTGTTTTCAATAGCTTAATTAAATATAAAACAGTTAAGCCTAAACTGAAAAACATTTCAGTCTCTGTTATTGTTTGTGCTAAAAATGAAGCTAAAAATTTAAGAGAATTCTTGCCTTTAATCATGATGCAAGATTATTCTAATTTTGAAGTTATTCTAATTAATGATCATTCAACAGATGATACTTTAAAAGTTATTGAAGACTTTAAAGAAAAATACAACAACATAAAAATTGTAAATGTAAAACCTGTTGAAAAATTTTGGGGCAATAAAAAATACGCTCTTACATTAGGTATTAAAGCAGCCACGAACAACTTCCTACTATTCACTGATGCCGACTGTAAACCGCTATCAAAACATTGGATTCAAGAAATGAGCTCTCATTTTACAAATGAAAAAACCATTATTTTAGGTTATGGTGCTCATAAAAAAATTAAAGGCTCAATTATTAATAAGCTTATTCGATACGAAACTCTGTTAACAGCTATTCAATATTTATCTTATGCTTCATTAGGTCAACCTTATATGGCAGTTGGTAGAAATTTAGCATACCGAAAAGAAGAATTTTTTGAGGCAAACGGATTCATGCAACACATGCATATTAAATCTGGTGATGATGATTTATTTATCAATCAGGTAGCAAAAGCATCAAATACAACAATTTGTATTTCACAAGATAGTTTCACAGAATCTATTCCAAAACAATCTTTAAAAGACTGGACACTTCAAAAACGCAGACACATCAGTACTGCAAAACATTATAAATTAAAACATAAGATTTTTTTAGCATTATTTTATTGTTCTCAATTTCTATTTTGGGCATTAGCAATTACTTTTATGCTTCTTATGTTTGAATGGAAAATAGTCTTAGGATTAATCATTTTACGATTTGTAGTTCAATTTATTAACCTCTTTTTAGCTTCAAAAAAACTAAACGAAAAAGATCTTCTCTTTTTCGCCCCTTTTCTTGAGTTGTTTTTAATTGTATTTCAATTCTTTATATTTATAAAAAATATGATCTCAAAACCGAAGTATTGGAAGTAAAATCAGCGATTGAAAAAGCAAAAATTAACGATCAAATAGCATTCAACTTTTTGCTAGATACTTTTTGGAATAGTGTTTATGGATTTCAATTAAAACGTACTGAAAATGAAAATGATGCTGAAGACATCACTATTCAAACATTTTCAAAAGCTTTTGATAAAATTCATACTTACAACGATAAATATGAATTCAAAACTTGGCTAATTACAATTTCAAAAAACATTCATATTGATTTATTACGCAAACGTAAATCATCTATTCCTCATACATCAAATAGCAATGAAGATGATGGTTTTTATACTATTATTGATGAATCACCTTCTCCCGAAGACATTCTTATTACCGAACAAAATCTAACAAAACTGCTTCGTGATATTAAAAAACTAAAACCTCATTATCAAGAAGTTATTAACTTAAGATATTTCCAAGAATTAAGCTATAAAGAAATATCTCAACAACTTGACGAGCCTATAAACAATGTAAAAGTCAAATTACTTAGAGCCAAAAAACTTCTGGCTGAGATTATTAAAAAAGAATAAGCCAGCTAATTTAAGCGTATTATTTAATGGCCTAGATTTTAGTTTTGTATCTGCCCTATAAAGCTTTATTTAAAAGAATACTTCGTATCTTTGTATTCGAAATTTTTTTAAAATGAGTACAGAAACAGCTTCAAATACAATTACTCAACGTCAACCTAAACCTAAATGGCTTCGCGTTAAACTTCCTACTGGAAAAAAATACACAGAATTAAGAGGTCTTGTAGATAAGTATAAATTAAATACAATTTGCACTTCTGGTAGTTGTCCAAACATGGGTGAATGTTGGGGAGAAGGCACTGCAACTTTTATGATTTTAGGAAATGTCTGCACACGTTCTTGTGGTTTTTGTGGTGTTAAAACTGGACGACCAGAAACTGTAGATTGGGACGAACCTGAAAAAGTAGCACGTTCTATTAAAATTATGGGTATCAAACATGCTGTTTTGACAAGTGTTGATAGAGATGACCTTAAAGATATGGGAAGTATTATGTGGAGTGAAACTGTGAAAGCAGTAAGACGTATGAATCCTGAAACAACTTTAGAAACCCTTATTCCAGATTTTCAAGGTTTAGAACAACACATAGACCGAATTATTGAGGTCGCTCCTGAAGTAGTATCTCATAATATAGAAACCGTAAAACGATTAACTCGTGAAGTACGTATTCAAGCCAAATACGATCGCAGCATGCACGTGCTTAAATACTTGAAACAACAAGGTCAACGTCGTACAAAATCTGGTATTATGCTAGGTTTAGGCGAAACTCGTGAAGAAGTTATTGAAACACTTCATGACCTAAGAGCAAATGATGTTGATGTTGTCACTATCGGACAATACCTTCAACCAAGTAAAAAGCACTTACCTGTAAAACAATTTGTAACTCCAGAACAATTTGATGAATATCAAAAAATTGGATTAGATCTAGGTTTTCGCCACGTAGAAAGTAGTGCTTTAGTTAGATCTTCTTACAAAGCCCAAAAACACATCAATTAAATGATTAACGTCGCAATTAATGGTTTTGGTCGCATTGGAAGACGTGTTTTTAGACTCATTCAAGATCGGAACGACATTCAAGTTGTCGCTATAAATGACCTCGCTGATGCTAAAACACTTAGTCATTTATTAAAATACGACAGTATTCATGGTGTATCAAAACATGACATCTCGTTTTCAGACGACACAATAAACATTAACGATAGAAGCATTCCGCTTTTAAATAAAAATCATCCTAAAGACATAAATTGGAGTCCTTATAATGTCGATTACGTTATTGAATCCTCTGGAAAATTTAAAACAACGTTAGAACTAGAATATCACATAAAAAATGGAGCAAAACAAGTTATATTATCTGTTCCTCCAATTGAAGATGATATAAAAACTGTCGTACTCGGTATCAATGACCATGAGATTAAAGGTGATGAACCTATCATTTCAAATGCATCGTGCACTACAAATAATGCTGCTCCAATGATTGCCGTCATTGATAAGCTTTGTGGTGTTAAACAAGCTTATATAACAACAGTTCATTCCTACACAACAGATCAAAGTTTACACGATCAACCTCATAAAGATTTAAGACGCGCACGAGCAGCTGGACAATCTATTGTTCCAACAACTACAGGAGCAGCTAAAGCGTTAACCAAGATTTTTCCAAATTTATCTGACGTCATTGGTGGTTGTGGCATTAGAGTACCTGTTGCTAATGGTTCGTTAACAGATATTACTTTTAACGTGGAACGAACAGTAACTATTGAAGAAATTAATGCCGCTTTCAAAACAGCATCTCAAACAGATTTAAAAGGTATTCTTGAATATACAGAAGATCCGATTGTATCTATAGATATTGTAGGAAATCCTCATTCTTGCATCTTTGATTCTCAAATGACATCAGTTATCGGAAATATGATTAAAATCGTAGGTTGGTACGATAATGAAACGGGATACTCAACAAGAATTTTAGATTTAATTTGCGATTTATCGATGAAATTAGTACGTTTATCGAATAAATAATTATATTTGTCCAAATAAAGTGGCGAAAATATGTCCCAAATTAAATATTACATATTAGCTTTTTTAATCACTTTATCAACATTTTCTTCTGCTCAAATAGATTCAGAAGAAGACGTAGATATCTTAAAAATGCGCATCGAAAACTTAATCACGCAATCAAATTTTGATAGTGAGAGAGGTGACTATTTCAATGCAAAAGATAACCTTGAAAAAGCTCTTGCTATCGCTATAAAAATAAGCGACAGAAAAAGTGAAGGTGAAATCCACACCAAAATAGCGAAACTACAATATACTGTTGACGAGCATGAAAATGCTTTGGTTTCACTCACGAAAGCTGCAGAAATACAACGTGAAATTAATGATTATGGCAATCTAGCCATGACCTATAATATTAGAGGAGCACTTCACGCAAGCAATAAAGAATATCAAACAGCCTTAGATTATTTTAATTCTGCCAAGACTAAATTTGAAGAAGAAGACCTTGAGCGTTTTATTCCTGAGGTTACTTTAAATGAAGCAAAAGTAAACCTTCAACTTAAAGATTATAAAGCAGCAAAATCATTACTGGAACAAACCATTGTGCTTGCAAAAAAATATAATCAAAACAATATTTTATCAAATGCTTTAATTTATAGCGGAAAAACGATAGATAAACTTGGCAACAATGAATTAGCCATTTCAATGACCGAAGAAGGTCTAAATATTGCAGATGACAACCGTTATATAGAAAACACAAATGAAGCCTATTTAACCCTCAGTACTATCTACGAAAATAAAGCTGATTATAAATTAGCGCACGAATATCTTGCAAAGCATATACGTCTTTCAGACTCTATTCTTAACATTAGAAGAGAAAATTTAACTCCAGAAAAAAGAGTACAATATATTGACGCTTATGATGCTGCTGATTATGAAAAACTAAAAACGAAAATAGAAGAACAAGAATCTGAAAGTAGTTTAGCAAAAATCACTACCATATTAAGTATTGCCTTAATTACAATTTTATCATTATTAACATTAGCGCTTTATAAAAACAACAACATTAGATTGAAGTCTAACAATATGCTTCATGAAAAAAATGATGATCTTATTGAAGCCATGCGTAAAGCAGAGCAAGCTTCAAAAACTAAGGCAAACTTCCTATCTACAGTTACTCATGAGCTCAGAACACCATTGTATGCTGTAACAGGATTAACAAATATGTTGTTAGATGAAGACCCAAAAGAACATCAAATACCACATTTAAAATCTTTAAAATTTTCTGGTGATTATCTATTAACTTTCATTAATGATATTCTTCAAATCAACAAGATTGAAGCTAATAAAGTTGAACTTGACCCTGTTCAGTTTAACTTGAAGATGAAAGTAGAAAACGTAGTTTCTGCTCTAAACAATTCTGCATTAGACAATAATACTGTAATGCACTATGAATACCAAAAAGACTTACCTTATACGTTTGTTGGAGATAATTTAAAAATATCGCAAATATTAATCAATCTTATTGGTAACTCTATCAAGTTTACTAAAGATGGAGATATTTGGGTAAGAGTCTATAGCATTTCTAAAAATGGAGATGACCATATGCTTCGATTTGAAATTGAAGATAATGGAATTGGTATCTCTAAAGAAAAACAAGAAAATATGTTTGAGAGCTTCTCCCAAGGCTCGATTCAAATCAACAGAAAGTATGGTGGAACAGGACTAGGTCTATCCATTGTAAAAGGTTTAATTGAAATATTAAAAGGAAAAATCTACCTAAAAAGTGAACTTGGAAAAGGAACTACCTTCTTTTTCGAAATACCATTAACCTACGCTCCAGAAGAAGTTAAAATTATTAAAGAGGATTACTCTAAAAACATTAGCAAATTGGACATTAGCAACATTAAGATTTTGATTGTTGAAGACAACAAGATTAATCAAATGATTACCAAGAAAATCTTGAACAAGATGGGACTTGAGTGCGAAATCGTAGATAATGGTGAAGCAGCCGTTGAAAAAGTAAGAGAGAACACTTATGATGTTGTGCTCATGGATATTCATATGCCTGGAATTAGTGGATTAGAAGCTACTAAAATCATTAGAACATTCGACAAAGAGCTTACTATTTTCGCGCTTACTGCTGTAACTTTAGAAGACAAAATGCACGAGTTTGATGAAGCTGGTTTTGACGACATCATTTCTAAACCTTTCAAACAAGAAGACTTTGAAAAGAAATTATACGAAGTATTAGCTGAAAACGAAAAGACAACACAGTCTCTATAAGGATGCTTTCAAGTAATCATTAATCCTATTCTTAAACAATTCCGATTGCTCTATTTTAAATTCAATCGGTAAATAAAACAAGGTATTATCCTCTTTAAAATGAGGCAATAACCTTACATAATCCTTTTCAGTAGTTAAGATTCTTTTCTTACTTTTTAATTTTAAAATATCTTCATCACTAAAATTATGATGATCCTTAAATTTTAAGTGTTCAAACTGTAATCTCTTAGATCTTAAGTAATCTTCTAATGGTTTCGGATTAGCAATTCCTGAAACTAACGTAAACGGTTCCGCTTTCAATTCTGCTAACGCTATTTGTTCTGTTTCATTTAAAACACATTCAGAATACACAATAGAACTAAAAAACACCTCTTGATTTGGTAGTGGTTTTAATCGATTAGTTATCGATGATTTTTCAGATTCAGAAATTGTTTCAGGACATTTAGTCACAATAATGACATCTGCTCGCTTAGCTCCAGATTTTGGTTCTCGTAAATTTCCAGTAGGCAAAACAAAATCATCACAATACAAATTATCATAAGATGTGAGTAACACATTAAATCCTGCTTTCACTTTTCTATGCTGAAACGCATCATCTAACAAAATAATGTCTGGTTGTCTTTGCTTCAGTAATTCTGAAATACCATGACGTCTGTCCGCATCTACAGCTACAATTACATCATTAAATTTTTTATAAAACTGAAAAGGTTCATCTCCTATTAAACTTGCAGTTGCATGTTCATCTGCAATAATAAATCCTGAAGAGTCGCGCTTGTAACCTCGACTTAAGGTCGCAACCTTATAATTCTGATTTAAAAATCGGATAAGATATTCAATTGTTGGCGATTTCCCTGTTCCACCTACACTTAAATTCCCAACACAAAGTATTGGTATTTGATAAGACGTAGAATCTTTCCAACCCATATCATACAACCTATTGCGTAACCAAGTTACTGAATAGTATATAGGAACAATTGGAAAAAGTATGTTTCGAATTAGCTTCATCATAACGAAATCAATTGCTAAGATAATCATATCAAATGACTATAAAATTTTATATTTGAAACAAATTCATAATTATGATTATAAACGATGTCATTCACCATTTAGAAGCCTTAGCGCCTCTTAATTATGCCGAAGAATTTGATAATGTTGGTCTTTTAGTTGGAAATAAACAGGCTAAAGTAACAGGTGTGTTAGTTACACTTGACACTTTAGAAGCTGTTGTTGATGAAGCCATCGAAAAGAATTGTAATCTCATTGTGAGCTTTCATCCTATTATTTTTAAAGGATTAAAAAAGATCACTGGAACATCTTATGTTGAAAGAACAGTTTTAAAAGCTATTAAAAACGATATTGCTATTTATGCCATTCATACAGCATTAGACAATGCACTCAAAGGTGTTAATGACATTATTTGCAACACCTTGGGCTTAGTAAATAAGAAAATTTTAATTCCGCAAAAAGGAACCATAAAGAAATTAACCACTTACGTTCCAACAGAAAATACTGATGCTTTAAGAACTGAATTATTTAAAGCTGGAGCAGGAAATATTGGCAATTATGACAACTGCAGTTTCAATACTGAAGGCAAAGGCACTTATAGAGGCAATGAGTTTTCAAATCCGAAAGTTGGAAAAAAGGGCGAATCACATGAAGAACCAGAAACCCAAATTTCTGTCACATTTAATAAACATGTAGAATCGCGACTGCTAAATACACTCTTTAAACATCATCCTTACGAAGAAGTCGCTTTTGAAGTCACAACACTTGATAATTATAACCAAAATATTGGTATTGGAATGATTGGAGAACTAGAAAACAGTCAAAAAACAGAAGTATTTCTTCAATTTGTAAAAAAAAGAATGAATGTCTCATGCATTAAACATTCTAATCTCATAAAAAATAATATTACAAAAATTGCTGTACTTGGCGGCTCAGGAAGTTTTGCAATACCTGCTGCAAAGGCTGCTGGAGCTGATATTTTAATAACTTCAGATTTAAAATATCACGATTTCTTTTCAGCAGAAAACAATATTATTTTAGCAGATATTGGTCATTATGAAAGTGAACAGTTCACAAAAACCTTTTTAGTAGACTATCTCTCAAAAAAAATTACTAATTTTGCAGTCGTTTTATCAACGACAAATACAAATCCGGTAAAGTATTTATAATTATGGCAAAAAAAGCTGAAGCATCTGTTGAAGATCGATTAAGAGCATTGTATGATTTACAATTAATCGACTCTAGAGTAGATGAAATTAGAAACCTAAGAGGAGAGTTACCTCTAGAGGTTCAAGATTTAGAAGATGAAGTTGAAGGTTTAAACACTAGACTAGAAAAACTAAACACTAATCTAGATCTTATTGATGACCAAATCAAGGGAAAGAAAAACCTTATTGAGGAAGCTAAAACGCTAATCAAGAAATATAGTGAACAGCAAAAGAATGTTAGAAATAACAGAGAATACAATTCTTTAACTAAAGAAGTTGAGTTTCAAGAATTAGAAATTCAATTAGCTGAAAAACACATCAAAGAATTTAAAGTTCAGATCGATCAGAAAAAAGAAGTTATTTCTGAAACGAAAAGTAAACTTAAAGATCGCATGACACACCTTAAGCACAAGCGTGGTGAGTTAAACGAAATCTTAGCTGAAACTCAAAAAGAAGAAGATGCTTTACTTAAAAAATCTGAAGATTTCCAAAAGAAATTAGACGAACGTCTAGTTAACGCTTACTTACGAATTAGAACTAATGTAAAAAACGGATTAGCTGTTGTACCAATTGAAAGAGGTGCTTCTGGAGGATCTTTCTTTACAATTCCACCTCAAATTCAAGTTGAAATTGCTTCACGTAAAAAAGTAATTACTGATGAGCACAGTGGACGAATTTTAGTTGATGCACAATTAGCTGAAGAAGAAAAAGAAAAAATGGAAAAAATGTTTGCTAAATTATAGTCAACATTTCCACATAAATTTAAAAAGCCTTCATCTATTGAAGGCTTTTTTTTATATTTTAATAAAACTTTCACAAATCTTGTATTAAGGTATCTTATCGTTTATCGACTTACATAGAAATCAATACTTGAAAATGAAAACATTTCTTACAACATTGGCTGTCACTTTAGTATTCAGCTGCCAAAACACAGCGCAGGTTAACAAAGAGCAACAAGCTGTTATTAATGCAAATCCTATTGAAGTCCCTTTAAAAAACGGAAAAGCAAAAGCCTATTTCGCAAGTGGTTGTTTTTGGTGTGTTGAAGCAATTTATGAAAGTGTAAAAGGTGTAGATGAAGTCATTAACGGATATTCTGGTGGTTTTACTAACAAACCAACATACGAATTAAGCAATACTGGAAGAACAGGTCATGCTGAAGCTGTAGAAGTTATTTACGACCCAAACGTTGTTAGCTTTGCTACTTTAGTTGATGTGTATTTTGCATCTCAAAACCCAACTCAAGTTAACGGACAAGGACCAGACAATGGCTCACAGTATCGTTCTATCATCTTTTTTCAAAATGATGTTCAGAAAAAAATCATAGAAAAGAAAAAAGCAGCTTTAGCAAAAGAACTTAATGCCAAGATTGCCGCTGAAGTGTATCCATTTCAAAAATTCTGGATAGCTGAAGATTACCATCAAAATTATGAAAGATTACATCCTAACAATGGTTATATTAAAAATGTATCACTACCAAGACTACGACGCTTTCAAGCTAAAATGCCAAATGTTTTACGGGCTAATCACTAAAGCTTTGTTGCTTTAATTTCAAAAATAAGAGGATACAATTTGTCTTTAGTTACATAATTACCAGATTTAGTTTCAACTAGATTTGGCAATACATTATACGGACTTTCATCATATTCGTTTAAGAAATCAATTTTCAGACCTGCTTCAATAAGTGCATTAATCACTTCGCTTAAACCATGATTCCAGCCATATTCTTTACTTGTCATTTTCGAATCTTGATTAGCATAAGTCCCTTCATATTCTTCATAAATTGCTTCGTCTTGCATATAGCCATATGTCATAATTTGTTTACCATCTAAGTAATCAAACATCCAAACAATCGGATGAAATTCAGCCATATAAAACGTACCACCTTTTTTCAAACGCTCAGCAATCATTTTTCCCCAAGGTTTCAAATCGGGTAACCATCCAATAACACCATAAGACGTAAAGACAATATCAAATGTTTCTTTTATGTATTTAGAGACATCTAAAACATTACATCTTATAAATTCTGCATCAAGTTGAAGTTCTTCATTTAAAGCCTTCGCAAGAGCGATGCCTTCATCACTTAAATCTACGCCAACACATTGCGCTCCTGCTCTACTCCAACTCAACGTATCTTGTCCAAAATGACACTGTAAATGCAATAATGATTTTCCTTTCACATTACCAAGAGCCTTCAATTCATATGGCATTAGAGAGGACTTTCCGTTTTTAAAAGCCTTTAAATCATACATCTTACTTTTAGAATGAATTTTCACTTTTTCATTCCATGTTTGCCGATTCACTTCAAAATAATCTTCACTCATAACTCTATTAATAAAACTCTAAAGTAATAATAACTTCGGAAACACTCAGACTTTAATACCTTTACAGAAAAAACAAATGATAAGACTACTAACCTTTTTATACTTTCTTACTATTCTGGTTGCTTGCAAAGCTGAAACAAAAGAACAAAGTACTAAAACTGAAACAGCTTCAGAAGTAACAAAAGAATTGACTACTGCTGAAAAAATCGCTCAAGCTCATGGCTTAGAGTATTGGAACAATGTAAACGAAATTCAATTCACATTTAATGTTGACAGAGGTGAAAACCATTTTGAACGCACTTGGAAATGGCAACCAAAAGCCAACTATGTCGTATCATTGATAAGCAAAGATTCTATTACGATGTACACAAGAAACATCAAAGAACTTGGCGAAACTAATCCTAAAATGATCGACGTTGACAAAAGTTTCATCAACGATAAATTTTGGTTATTAATTCCTTTTCAATTGGTTTGGGATGAAGGCATAACAATTTCAGAATCTGTAAAAGAAATTGCTCCTATTTCTAAAACCGAATTAAATAAAATCATATTAACCTATGGGAATAATGGAGGTTACACACCTGGAGATGCTTATGATATCTATTTTGATGAAGAGCACCTGATTAGAGAATGGGTCTACAGAAAAGGCAATTCTAAAGAACCTTCAATGACTACTACTTTTGAAAACTATGAGGATTTCAACGGCATTAAAATCGCTAAAGACCATAAAATGGCTGAAGGTAATTTCAATCTATTCTTTTCAAATATTAAAATAAAATAATCTTAAAGAACTATTAAAATTTGATCTTAGTTGTAATTACAACATCCAATTCACGACTTATAGACGTATATAAAGTATATTAATATTCCGCATTATGCGTCTATATATATTCAAAGCGCTTCATCTACTTAGTTGAAGCGCTTTATTTTTTTATAATAGCTTATAAACAGATTAATTTAGTGGCTTTTTAAATCTATATCTATACTGAACCAAATTGAAGTCCCTTCTCCTTCTTTACTTTCTATTTCCAAATCGCCTCCTAACATTTTCACATAAGCTTTTGCTATAGACAAACCAACACCAGAACCATTAAGCGCTTGTTTATTAGCAACATCTACTTGATAAAAAGAATTAAAAATAGTATCTATTTTATCTGCAGGAATACCAATACCTGTATCATTTATATAAAACTTTAATTGAGAAGTACTACTATCATCCAAACTACAACTCAAAACAACACTACCTCCTTCTGAGGTGTATTTAATAGCATTTTCAATCAAATGCTTTAGTATTGCTGTAAACTTATTAGAATCCGAACTTACAATACAATCTCTTTTAGAAATGAAATTATTTAAAGTAAAATGAATGTTTTTTGTTTTAGCTTCTAGCAAAAACAATTGATAAACAGCATCTATATTATCAATAACATTAAACTTAGATATATTTAGCTCCATTAAGCCTGTTTCAATTTTAGATATATTTAAAATATCTGTAATAATATCTAACAGATCTTTTCCATTACTCTCAATAACCTCTACGTATTCTTTATAATCTTCATCTTCTGTATTGTATGATTTT
>Ga0209344_10000986_pt1 | contig 41810 bp, 36 predicted proteins | sample Cruoilmetagenom6_FD_187293 | JGI IMG/M metagenome (GOLD analysis project Ga0209344, IMG submission 187293) | Oil polluted marine microbial communities from Coal Oil Point, Santa Barbara, California, USA - Santa Barbara Oil Seep Sample 6 (SPAdes)... | ecosystem: Environmental > Aquatic > Marine... | reverse complement strand
TGAGTTATATCGAATTTGCTTACATGACGTAAACCGTGATTTATTAGAGCCTAGCCAAGAAAGACCGTTAAAAAAACTGCAAGACACTTTATCTAACGGTGTCAGTGCCTGCCAATTAAAATTAGCCCGTGTTATTCCTTGGCCAATATTTACCAGTTTCAGCCAAGAAAATTCGACTTTACAAGCCTTACCCGAAAGGCTCAGGCTGCTTGATTATATTGCCAAAATTCGTACTATTAACTTGGCAGATATGATCGATGAAGACTGTCTTGCTTTTGCTGGTAAGCATACCGCACAACATGACATTAGCGTTTATGACTTTGATGTCGAATGGTTTGCCGGTACCCGTGGCGCAAAAACCTTTCATCAATTATTAAAAACGCAGCCACAAGCATTTGATCAGGCGCTTGCACACATTCCGTTAACCGGTGACGTCTCTTTGGCAGATTACCAAAGCTTTGTGACGGCTTACAAAGCCATTTTCAGCGATTATGCAAACGAAGAAAAAGCGCCATTAAGTGCTGCAACGCGTTTATTAGCCATGCGTCGTCCCGATCAGTTTATCGCCCTAACCAGTGGGAAATTAGACCCCCTCTCATTAGGCTTAGGGTTAATAAAACTCAACAACCAAAGTTTTGATGATTATTGGCACGAAATGATTGCCGGTATTAGAAGCACACCTTGGTGGCGCAGTGAAATGCCCACTGACGCACTTGAGCTACAACTCTGGCAGAATCGCGCGTTACTGATAGATTTGTTTTTGTTTGCCGATAAGTCACTGGCAGAAAACTCTAATTATATTCGCATGCGTGATAAGCCAAAAAAAATGAAAATTGGTGTTGCTAAAGCGGTAAAGCGCAGTAAAGAATCCGCTGAGGCTATTGTTGATAAAGCCTTTGAAGCAGACGATATACCTGACTTTATTCTCAACATGCGCAGCACTATAGTTAATAGTGTCAAAGACGGAAAAACTGTTGAACAGGCCGTTACCTTAATGCGTAATATTTTCGGTTAAGTATTATTACGAGTTGCTTTAACGCTAAACATTAGCGTTGAAGCAAACTACACCTTAATTTAAGCCCGACTTTTTCATAGGGCTTTTGCTTATCATTTCTATCTACACAGTTATTTCACATCAACTCGACTTATTTTATTTAAAACTTGATGAGCTTTGACTATGATCAAAATGTGTCCGACTCAATAGTCCATACTAAAATAATATCGCCTGATATTGTCAGACAAAGGTTGGACATCGGCCGCCTTAAAATATTACTCTAGCGATATATCACGACAGTTTACGAGTAGAGATATATTATGCCATTGAAAAGAAAGGACAAGTCATCTATCGACTGGTCACAATATCTAAAATCAGGTAACCGGATTTTTATTGGCTCAAACGCTGCTGTACCTAATGCTTTAATTGATGATTTAATCGCCAATAGTGCCGGTTTACATGATATTGAAGCTGTTCATATCCTGACGATGTCAGACAATGTCTGGGCGGATGAAAAGCACAAAGATTTATTTAAGGTCAATGCCTTTTTTATTGGTGGTGAAAAAATTCGCCAAGCAATTAACGAAGGGCGTGCCGATTATACTCCGTCATTTTTATCAGAAATCCCAAAACTTTTTAATGAAAACATTCTGCCATTAGACGTTGCTTTAATCATGGTCAGCCCACCCGATGAATACGGCTATTGCTCACTAGGCGTCAGTGTCGACATTGTGTCTGCAGCAATAAAAAAAGCAAAATATGTTATCGCTCAAATTAATCCGAAAATGCCGAGGACAAATGGCCATAGTTTTGTTCATCTCAATCAAATTCATGCGCAAATGACCCAAAAACAATACTTGCCTGAATTGCCAGAGCCCATCGTCGATCGTGTCACCGAACAAATAGGCCAATACGTGGCTATGCTGGTTGAAGATGGTGCGACCATTCAAGTGGGTATTGGCAATATTCCCTCAGCAGTATTGCGTTATTTAGCCAACCATAAAGATTTAGGTGTGCACAGCGAGCTAATGTCGGATGGCATTATCGACTTAATGTTGTCGGGTGTAATAAATAATCGCAAAAAAACCTTCCATAAAGGTAAAACCGTGGTCAGTCTTTGCATTGGCACTCGTCGCTTGTACAAGTTTGTTGATGGCAATCCCCATGTTGAGTTTTATCCCAGTGAACACATTAATTCGCCAGTCAATATTGCCCGTAATGATAAGATGGTCTCGATCAATAGCGCTATTGAAGTCGACTTAACCGGCCAAGTGGTGTCTGACTCAATTGGCTATCATTTTTATAGCGGGATTGGTGGTCAAGTCGACTTTATTCGTGGTGCCTCGTTGAGCAAAGGCGGTAAGCCGATTATTGCCCTACCATCAACTACCAAAGATGGCAAAATATCTCGTATCGTCGCCCATATTACTGAAGGCAGTGGTGTCGTAACATCACGCGGCCATGTTTCTTATGTGGTGACCGAATACGGTATCGCCTCTTTGCAGGGGAAAAGTATACGTGAACGGACATTGGAATTAATTCGTATTGCGCACCCAAAATTTCGCGATCAATTACTTAAAGATGTTCGTGAAAATTATTGGGTACCTGAATATCAAGAAAACACCCCGACATCGGTACCTGAACTAGGCGAAGTCGAGATCAAGCGCTTTACCTTTGGAGATGCAGAATATTTTCTACGACCTTTAGCGCCTGCCGATGAACGCAAACTACAAGAATTTTTCTACTCACATAATAAAGAAACCTTGATGATGCGATACAATCACCATGCAACACAAATGACCCGTGAAAAATCATGTAATTTAGTCAGTGTCAATCAGCATGTTGATTTGGCCTTATGCTTAACTGAGCGCGATCATTTAGGTGAGTCTATTCAAGCCGTAGCTCGTTACTATTATCTTGCAGCAACTAATAGTGCCGAAGTCGCTTTTGTCATTAAAGAGAGTAAACGCGGCAAAGGTATGGCGAAAGCATTACTGTCGGAATTAATCGCTATAGCCAAAATTCGTGGTGTTGAGCAATTAATCGCCTGTGTTCGACGAGACAATGCCCCTATGTTAAAAGTATTTGAAAACGCTGGCTTTTTAAGAAAGCCTTCTGATGATTATGACGAAGTCAGTTTAGCCTATGCACTGCAGTAACCTGATAATAGTAAAAATACTGAGCTGCGGCTTAATATATGAAAGATAAAGGAGTGAAAACATGGCCGTTGGCATTATTAGTCATCACCAGTGCTTAACGCATGAAATGGGCGAACATCATCCTGAAGCGCCTGAACGTATGGCCGCTATTCAAGATCAGCTGATCCGCAGTGGTTTGGACTATGTAACCCGTCAATTTAACGCTAAGCCACTTAATAAAGAATTACTTTATTTGGCCCATGATAAAAAGTATGTTGAGTCTATTTTTACCAATGCGCCAAGCGAAGGTACCTACCGACTTGATGACGACACCATAATGAATCCCAATACACTTAATGCCGCTTTACTGTCAGCAGGAGCAGCAAAAGATGGGGTTGATCTTGTCATGTCTAAGGAGGTTTCGTCTGCATTTTGTGCCACCCGGCCGCCGGGTCACCACGCTGAGTATGACAAAGCCATGGGTTTTTGCTTTTTTAATAATATTGCTATTGCCGCAGCCTATGCTAAAACGCAATATAAACTAAAACGAGTCGCCATTGTCGACTTCGATGTACATCATGGTAATGGTACAGAAAATATTATTAAAAATAAGAAGGGTTATCTATTTTGTTCTACGTATCAATATCCTTTTTATCCTTTTGAAGTCCAAGAAAGTTGCAAAGCGCCTGTCATTAATACCCCTTTAGATGCAACAACAAAAAGTGCCGACTTTCGTCAGGCTATTCTTGAAAATTGGTTACCTGCTTTAAACAAATTTAAACCACAAATGATCTTTATTTCTGCCGGCTTCGATGCTCATATTGAAGATGAGATGTCACAAATAAGTTTAGTCGATGAAGATTACCGCTGGGTCACGGATCAACTTAAAGACGTTGCCGATAAATATGCTCAAGGTCGTATAGTATCAGTTTTAGAAGGCGGCTATGCATTAAATGCCTTAGGTCGAAGTGCTGTTGCTCATATCAATGGCTTAATAGGTTATTAAAAGTAACGTTACATTGAGGGCTAATGTTACGTTACTTTTATATATCAAGGCTTAAAAGCTATTTAAACATAATTTCCCTTAGACGATATTCACCAGTTAAGGTTCTGACATTAGGATAGGTTTTAGTTAGCTCCCGAGAATTATCTTGGTTGTCCTTACCCCAGTCTTTCATAAAGGTATTATATTTCTCCTGGTTCGGCTCTAAATCTGCACTACTTTCAAAAACCACCATTAACACCATATTAAACTCACCACTTTGCGGTAACTCACTGCCATATATTTTCCAATCTTTAATGTAACCTAGTTTTTTTTGTAGCTGAACGGCTTTAACCCAGCTATCTTTAAGGCCCGCTAAGTAGATATCGCCCATATTAGGGTCAATACGCACTGTGGTCATCGAAATAACTTCACGCCCTAAATCATAATCTTTATAGATCTCAAGCTCAGCTTGAGAAGAAACGGCAAAAAGTATGCAACATACGCCAATAAACTTGATGATATGTTTCATTTTATACTCTCCTGTGTTTACCGAAAATTCGGTAAGGCAAGTATAGGCAGTGAGCATTAATTTGCGAATAAACTAAAGAATGAGTCTTTTGCAAGGACAAGAGAAATGACAAAGAAGAAGGTTTGCGTTTATAAGTCGAACCCTATAAACACAATTAAATAGCTATACAATCAAAAAGGTAGCATCAGAGGCTATTTCTCTTCAAAGCTACGAATAGCCGGTTTAGCTAAGATTTCAAGGTAAAATGACGTAAGCTCTTGAGCCACGATCGTGTCTATTTGTTGGTTAATCGTCGCGACATGAATAACATCCGCGGTTTGCTCTGATTTACCAATTTTACAATCGAAATCCCAATAATCAGCACCTTCAGGTAAAGTTTTATTGCGCTCTCGTTTTAAATATTTTTTAACTTCGTGTTTCACTGACTCAACCACTCTAGCGACTTTAATTTTAGGGTGAGTTAACTCGAATGTTTTTTTCATGGGATTCCTTGAGGATATAAAAGTACGCTTTATAGAGATATTTTTCCTATAAAACCAATAACAGCATTTTACGTAAACATTTAACTAATAGCCATGACTTGATCTCATTGCTAGAAAAAATACCCTGTCAGCTGATAAATGAGTTGCTGTTACTCACCTCAACATTCCGTCACAATTATGTATCGACGATAAACCTTATGTCATAAAAAAGGTCGTTTAAAACGACCTTTTTTTATGGAATTAACTAACTGTAATTCAGATTATGCACTTTCAAACGCATCTGATTGTGGAACTTCAAATTTCTTTTTTTGTTTCGCAGATAACACACCTTTACGATGTTTAAGTGCTGCTTCGAGCTTACTCGCGGCACTGGCTATCGCGACATATAGTTCTTTATCAGCGGCATTAACTGACACAGTTGCACCTTCATAAGTAGTCGTAACTTCTAACTTCTGTTGATTGGGCTCTACGGTAATAATGACATCTAAGGTCATTAGGCTTGGGAAGTGTTTAGCAACTTTGGCAAATTTATTTTCAACTGCTTGAGTCATGCCTTCAGTGATTTCAATGTGATGTCCTGAAATGATTATTTTCATATTGTTACCTTTGTTGTTGTCTTCAATTATATACTCTGGGCGATGACAACAAAATACAATAGCTAAAATGATCTTATTTGTAACTTTAATCCTAGATAATTAAAAAGCTTGTTTTAAATCAAGCTAAGTAGATTATTAACTACCTAGTTATATTTATTTTTTAAGCGAGAAACTACCGTTATAGTCGCCAAAACTCCGCCCCCCGCGATAATACCAATTATACCATCAAGCACTATAGGTAAAACACTTTCTGCTACTACACCAATGTATTGACTTAGCCATAATTCAAAGTGATGAAATTGTCCGCTAAGCCATGAAGAGCTATGAACAATAATACCGCCACCAACTAAAAACATGGCAATAGTACCAACAATAGTTAATAGCTTCATTAATAGTGGCGCAAACATCAATAAACCTCGTCCAAGTGCTCGTTGCAATGCATTAAAGCGACCGGACACCGATTTACGCAGCAAATAAAGTCCTAAGTCATCTAACTTGACGATGCCAGCAACTAAACCGTAAATACCAACAGTTATAGCAATGGCCAATATTGAAATAACCAGCACTTGGGTTTGAAAAGCTGCGCTTTGAACGGAACCAAGGGTAATCACAACAATTTCAGCTGAAAGGATAAAATCAGTGCGAATTGCGCCTTTTATCTTTTGCTTTTCCAACGCGACAATGTCGACATCTTCATTACTAACCGTTTCCACTAGCGCTTGATGCTGATCTTTTAAGGCTTCTTTACTATGTAAGAATTTATGGCTGACTTTTTCAAAACCTTCGAAACAAAGAAATAAGCCACCAATGATCATTAAAATAGTGATCAGTGGCGGCAAGAAAGCACTAATGAGTAACGCTGAAGGAACTAAGATCAACTTATTAAGAAGCGAGCCTTTAGCAACAGCCCATACCACTGGTAACTCTCTGTCAGCCTTAACGCCGGAAACTTGTTCGGCATTAAGTGCTAGATCGTCACCAAGTACGCCGGCAGTTTTTTTCACGGCAACTTTCGATAAAATAGCAACATCATCAAGTACTGTTGCAATGTCATCAAGTAAGGTTAATAAACTTGCACCTGCCACTTATAACTCCTTTTATAACTTACCGCTAAACGTCAATGAACTGGTTACTTTTTCAACATAGATTTTAAGTCAGCAAACGGATTATAGGTTGCAGTGTCTTGATTGCTATCACCGGCTTTAACTTCAGTTTGATAATTAGCATGCTCGGTATATTTTGCATGTTCATTGTCATGACAATAAATACAAAGCAACTCCCAATTACTGCCATCATTAGGGTTATTGGTATGATCATGGTCGATATGATGCACGGTTAATTCTTTGATATTGGAATATTCAAACGCACGTGCACAACGCCCACAAACCCAAGGGTATAATTTCAATGCGCGGTCGCGATAGCCTTGCTCTTGGCGTTTATAATTAAGGCTAGAGCCTAATCTATCTGAAGACATAATATTAACTTGCTCGGTAACGAATGTAGTTATTGTAAGAGTAAGACCTAACAACTGCAATACAGCTGATAAAATCATTACCGAATTAGATGTAAACTGATATTTCTTGTTAGACAACAGATTGCATCAAAGCATAAAAACACTAAAGCTAGTAAACTTTTGGCATTCCAATAACACATCAACACTGCTCTGCTGTCTTTACTTTTAAGTGATAACTTGTCATGGTATTTGACAAAGTATAAGCAAAATAGCTAAAAATAGGCACTGACATGAAAACAGTCGAAGAGCAGTTATCAAATTATAAAAGTGTGCACTTTAACCGACGTAATATTATGACCCACTTTGTCGGTATCCCTCTTATCGTTTGGGCTATTACAGTTTTATTAAGCTTACATACTTTTACCATTGAACTAGCAAATACCACTATAATTTACACACCCGCGATAATTTTTTTAACTATCACCCTACTCTATTACTTTAAATTACATCTTAAGCTAGCACTGGGCATGCTGGTTTATATCGCCATTAATCTCTACTTGGCTAGCTTAATAATCGCGATGGAGAGCGCACTATCGATAGCGATAATCGTTTTTGTTGTCGGTTGGATTTTGCAATTTATTGGCCATATCTATGAAAAAGCTAAACCGGCCTTTTTAGATGACATTATGGGTTTAGTTATTGGGCCTTTATTTTTAATGGCCGAAGTTTACTTCGCCTTTGGCTTAGAAAAAAAGCTAGCCAGCCAGATAACCCCGATGGCTAGAGAAAAGCGTCGCCTTATTGAAAGAAGCTAGCCACACAAAGTTGGTAATTTTCTTACCTGCTTTTAAGATACTTATTTAGTGGTTGATAAACTTTTAACGAACGTTTAAGAAAAAGGCGCTATGTGGCGCTACTGTGGGATCTAAATAAAGCTGGAAACCATTAAATAAAGTCGGAAACTAGAATTATTACGTTTAGGCACGGAAAATTTATTCAAAAAATTTAGGTAAACTTTAGAAAAGTTAATTTCTAATGTATAACGCTAAGGGCAGTAGCTGCCACAAAACTGACCTAATTCTCATGTCAATTATCACCAATATTATGTCCACTACCTTCAAGAATAGCTGACATTAGAAGAATTGTTCTATTTCGCTTTACGCTCCTCCTAGAGGAAGCTTAATTGGTAAAAGCTCTCATAGTTTTTGCTATTAAATCGCCGAGTTTCTCATCTGATTTATTTGAGGACAGATGACGAGCCATAGCTAAAAACTCATTCATTTCAGAGTGGTCGATGTCCGGGCCACCTAAATCATCAATATCTTTATTTAACCCACATACATATATTGTATATGAACCTTTACGAGCTTTGTCGTCATCTAATCCCGTAAAGTGCCCGCTAGAAGTTTTATATATATATTCGTCATATTTGTCAAAATGAGGGTGCACGATCTTAAATGGATTGCTACTTCTTGGGTATCCTTTTAATTTTGCGCTTGCTTTTGTAATAGGGAGGCTACCTTTACTTTCATTACAGTCGCAACATATCAAACATAAGTTTTTGGGAGTAAAGATGAATTGAGGATGAGTAGATTTAGGAATCAAATGCTCAACTTGACAATTCATTGCTGACTTTTTACTCAGAGAATTCTTACAGAAATAACATACCTTACTTTGTAAAGGGCGATAATGATTTCGTACGAATTTTCTTACTGGCAACAAATCTAAATCTCCCCAATTATCATGAGAAAAAGAAGGATCCTTATGTTTACCTTGTATAAGCTTTTTTAAATCAGAGCTAAAGGTAACAGGAACTGAAATGTCACCCATACAACCCACCAAGTTCAATGCATGAATCAATTAAATCTAGTAATTTCGAATCCTGCACCTTATGTTTAATACTAACAAGATATTGAAATTCTTCTAAAAGCTCCCCTTGAGGTAAAGTCTTCTTTTTCGATAAGTAAAAGAATACTTCTAGAGTGATTCTAATTAAGTACTCATTATTTGAGCTGTTCACGTCAAACGTACGCGTCATCTGATAATCAATAGATTTGTTCTTAATCGAGTTACCACTAACTGCTTTACACTCTATAGACTCTAAGTTAACTAGAAACGAATTAGTTTCAGGTAAGGTCGAAACAATGTTTGGAGAGTGGGTTGAAATTACAAAATGACACCCGTTGTAATTAGAAAAAATATCACACAGCAATGGTATAAAATCTTCTTGCCACTTAGGATGTAAGCTCAACTCAGGTTCATCTATAAGTATTAGAGAGTCATTTTGAATAACGCCAGCAATTGCTAAAATATTAAAAAGCAGGCAGAGTTCACCAGAGCTAGCATCAGACAACAAAAAGCTGGTATTCGAAACTTCCTTAGTAAAAGTTACATTTCCCAAATCTAGAATGTCGTAATTAGCTAGGAGAATTAAATCATCTAACAGTTCATCTTGTGACTCAGCATTCAGATCCATCTTCAAGTTAATATTTGAACTTTTGTCGAAGAAAGCCCCGATATTAACTTTATAAAAATCACGAACACGATGAAAAGAAGACTCAAGATCTTTATTTATCAACTCTTTTTGTTTACTACTTAAAGTATTTCTATTATGTCCCTTAAAAAACCTTATACTTTCGGTCGAACTTAGGAGATCATTGGTGTTATTTCCAGTAAAACCAAACTGTTGACCTAGTGATAGGTTTAACTCAAATTGGAAGTTGTAGCCTAAAAATCTGAACATTTTTTTTACACTATCAAGCCTTGTGCGTTCTTTGAGAAAAAGATTTAAAAAGCTAGAGCCGAGTTGATTGAACTTTTGCCCAATATAATCCAGTTCTTTGATGTCGTTTGACCCAGCATTTTTTCTCACGCGTGATCCTCGATAATAATACTTGGTATCACTCATTGATTCGTGGGTTGGAAATTTATCAAAAGGGCTCGAAGTAACTGCGATCAAGTTAGGGATGGGCTTATAACTTTGATTCGAATTAGAAATACATTGATAAACGGTATTGTCATTCCTGAAGTATGATTCTAAAAGATATTGATATTGACCTTTTATATCAATTCCGTCTACATCTCCCTCAATAAAATAATCAGTTGGGCTACTAGCGTTGAGTACTATATTTTTGTTAATAGTAAGGCCATCGGGAGTTTTGATGTTTACAGTTGCTTGCAAGCGAACTCGTTCAGGATGAAAGATGCGGTATGTCTCATTATTAAGTTGATATTCAGTGTTAGTAGCACGTTTTGAATAATCAATTTCAGTATGACTTTTAAGAAAAGAGTCGTTGAGCAACGTTTGGCAAATAGTCTGTAAAAGCCTACTTTTTCCAGCTCCATTTATTCCAACTAGCAATGTATAAGTATTACTGTCATTGGAATGCAGCTCAGGAAGGACAAGTTCTATCTGTCTATCGTTATGAATAATAGTTTTTAATTGCATAATTCCCCTGAATTGACAATTAATCAATAAGTTAGCCTGAATGACCGTAATTTAGCGTAATTAAACTATGTTTACAATTTGTATGACGCCATTAACCCGTTCTACTGGTCAATACGTGCGTATACAGGTGTGTGCAATCGCCGATGCTTTGATTGTAGTGGCTCAGTGATTTTGGCCACTAATTTAGAGTGAAACAAGTTATGTTTTCTAAGTCGGTTTGTGCCCCAAACCGAGATTGAAACAAAAGATTTTGGTCAGCTATAAGATCATAAAGCTGACCTGAATATTAACACCCCGCTAATGTCGCCTTAGCGCACGCAGAAGACGTTAATACAGTCATTTAATGATATGTTTCGAATGACTTTCAAGGTTCATTTATGCCAGTTGAAGTAAGGTTCAAACTTTATTTGGAGTGTTTTTGGTACTTTTTTAATAAATAAAACTTACTGCCACATTTGTTGCTATCTTTATTCACAAAAGCCCATTTTTTCTCAACGGCATAAATAGGCTTTCTTGGGGTTTTTGTTTCGACCTTTATTTAGCTTCTACAGCTACAATTACCGCTTAATAAATTGCTGTTAGTTTTTAATTTTTAATTTTTAATTTTTAAGCTAAGCGCGCTCTTGCGGCAATATAAGCAACTAACGCTTGTGCCGTTAAAGGTTTTGAATATAAATAGCCCTGAATCTTATTGCAGCCTAATGCTTGTAATGTCTTCGCTTCTGCTGCGTTTTCTACGCCTTCAGCTAAAACTTCAAGACCTAGATTATTTGCCATCGCAATAATCGTTTTAACCAAAACGGCACTTTTAGTGTTTTTGTCAAGTTCAACGATAAAGCTGCGGTCTATTTTCAATTTATGTAATGGCATAGTGTTTAAGTATTCTAGAGATGAATAACCGGTGCCAAAGTCATCAATAGCGATTGAAAACCCGCGCTGATTAAGTTTATTTAATATCGCGATGCTAGTGTTAGGATCTTTTAATAGCGATGTTTCGGTGATTTCTAATTCAATTTGCTCAGGCGAGATAGCAAAGTTATTAATATTAGCCATTAATTTTTCGTAAAAGCGCGGTGCTAATAACTGCTGCGGAGATACATTAATACTAATTTTAGCGATCGCCAGCCCTTGGTTATGCCATTGCGATACCTGAGAAAACACTTGTTGAATAATATTATCCCCCAACGACACCATTAAACCATTCGCTTCGGCAATAGCAATAAATTCGACCGGTGAAACCGTCCGCTCTAAGGTATTAGAATACCAACGCACTAACGCCTCAACCGCAAATAACTCGCCGGTCAAGGTGTTTATCTGTGGTTGATAAACCATTGAAAACTCTTCAGCAACTAGGCCTTTTATCAGGGCATTGTGAATTTGCTCTGTCTGACTAAATTGCTGATTAATTTGTGGGGTAAAAACAACAAAGGTATTATTGTGTTGTCGGTTGACCGTTGCCAACGCTGAGAATGCATTATCAATTAAAGTCTCAATGTCCTGACCATGTTCTGGAAAGTCGCATCCCCCTATTCTAAAGTTGCAGTATATTTCACTGCCAGCAATTTCATACGGCTCAGCCAGTGCAGTACACAGGGCGACTAACAGCTTATTATTAGCGTCTTCACTTTGCTGAACATAAGCGATATAACGGCTCTCAGAAAAATTGCCGAGCAGCGAAGATTTGCTTAACTGTAATTGAATGCGTTCTTTTATTTTATTTTGCAGTAAATTAACGTGAACCGCTGAGTAGGCGGCCGTAATGCGACTAAAATTTTCCATATTAATAATCAGTAAGCGGCCAGGCTGATTGGATGGTAAGAAATCTTGGCTTATTTGCTGCTTAAAATGATTTTTACTGGGTAAGTGCGTCACGCTATCTAATTCAAGATAGTTAAAGAGCGGCGCGAGTAAATGTCGATTTGATAAGTACAGTGCGATCATAACCGCAATAAAAATAAGTAAGAACTTTATCAATAACGCAAACGTGTCGTGATATATTTTTTGTGAGATAGCCTTTTTAGGGACAGCAAAAACAATACGACTGGCGATATTATCTATCGATTTTGTCATATAAAACAGCTGTTGCGAACTACCAGTTGTTGAGGTTAATTTTGCCGTAACCCCACGTTTGATGATATCTTTAACCTCTTGCTGCCAAGTTAGGTTAACATTTTGTCTTTGCGGTAAATCAATATTACCGTGCTGATCAACTAGGAACACTTTTCCTATCATGCTGACATCAAGGTCATGCAACAAAGCTAACACATGATCAAATTTAATATGCGCGGAAGCTAAGCCGACAAACCTGTCACGCTGCGTAATAGGTGCGGTCACCGCGAACCAAGCATCTTTATCCTCACCTACGCTGATATAGGGTTTGCCAAACCTCGCCCTATTGGCCATTTTCCCCTCAATATACCAAGGCCGATTTCTAGCATCATAATCAGCAGGCACTGGCCAGTCGACAAAAGAAAAGTCACCATTAGCATCCAATACATAGCCTAAATAGTGCAAGTTATGCTGATCTAAATGCAGTTCCAGATACTGATCAAAGGTTGGCTGATGTGTTATTGCAATATCTGCAGCAGCAAGGTAGTGCGCAAAATGGTCAATTTGAGCTATTGCGCCCCGGCTCCACTGGTTTAATTTTTCTGCGACAAGATCAGCTTTCAGTTGTATTTCTTGCTGAAACGCAACTTCTAAGCGACTTTTGACATGTAAATACGCCACGGTTGTTGAGGTTATGAGTCCGAGAAATAACAAGGCAACAAAACTGGCTATGAGTTTATTTTTATTACTGACGTGTAACAGCACAGCTAAACACGAAACCGACTTGCTAAATCCTGCATTGACGTAGCTAAGTGAGCTTGTTCTTGCGCTGTGGCAGCTATCTGTGCTGCGCCAGCAGCTGTCTCAGTCGATTTTTGCTCGATATTAACAATATTTTTTGCAACATCTTGCGTCACCACCGATTGTTCTTCAATTGCCGTTGCCACTTGCTCTGTCATAGCGAAAATATCGCTAATTGCAGAGGTTATTTCTTGCAAGGTACGCTCAACATTTTTTGAGTTCACGACCGCAATACCTGCTTTTTGTTGACTATCCTCAATCACTCTATGGGCAGCATTAGCATCAGCTTGTAGCGAACCAATAAAGGATTCTATTTCTGAGGTAGACTCTTGTGTGCGTTGAGCTAGTGTTCTTACCTCATCAGCAACCACTGCAAAGCCTCGCCCTTGTTCTCCGGCTCTTGCTGCCTCAATAGCCGCATTTAATGCTAATAAATTAGTTTGCTCGGCAACCGATTTAATTACGTCGACTACCTTAGTAATATTGCCACTACTTTCATGTAAGCTATTAATCTTATCAGCTAAGCTATCTATTTCTTTAGACAACACTTCGATTGATTGATAAGAAAGTTGTACAACATTAAGGCCATTTTTTGCTTGGCCATCAACCTCCCTTGCTGAGTCTGAGGTTACTTGGGTATTACTGGCAACTTCTTTTACCGTCGCAGATAACTCTTCTACGGCTGTGGCTATCACACCAATGCCTTCTTGCTGCTCAATCAATGTATTAGCATTGTATTGACACGTCGTAGAGGTTTCTTCCGCGGCGGCTGATAACGTTAAACTAGCGCTGGAAATTTCGTTAATGGTATTTGAGAACTGCTCTAAAGTTAGGTTTAATGCTTGAGATATTTGCCCTAACTCACTATTTCCTTGTAACTTTGTCCGTGCAGTTAAGTCATTTTCATCTCTAACTTGTCCCATCACATGCGTCAACTCATCTACGCGTGAGGTTAAATCCTTAATTGCAATCATGGTGATCACAATAACTAAAACCAGTAAAAGCACGGTAAATAAAACAGTTAATAGCAAACTCTTGAATGTTTTTGCGTGGATATTTTCGGCTAATAACAATAAGCGATTAGCTATTTGATTTTCAGTGTTTTTTAACTGCCCTATTCTTAGCGTTGCTTGTTGAAACCAATGCACAGCATCAACACCAAAGCCCGATTGCTTACTTTGCGCTAGTGTACGTAGTCTGATCACTTCTGTTATTGCAGAGTGGGCCATTTGCTCTTGGTAGTAACGGTTGTTTTCAGGCGTAGAAAAAGCTAAAAAGTTTGCCATGTAGGTGTTTTGCTCTGTCACTAAAGATACAAACTTAACAAACATGCCGTTTTTAAATTCATCTACCGCAAAAGTGTTACTCATAACCGCACGTTCAATACCCGCACGCTCTTTACCTAGAAGAAAATTATAGTATGCCATGGTCTGCTTGGTGATATTGGCATCAGAGCTTAGCTCTGTTATCAAAGTAGAAACAGAAAGTAGCTTGGCATTGAGCTCGGTGTAGTAACCAATGGCTTTCGCGCTGTCGATATCCAACAGGCTAACTTGTGACCTTATTGCTGCCAGTTTGTCTAATTCTTTAACAATCTTTTGATTTAGTTCAACAATTAACTCTTGCTCAAAGCTATTAACGGCTAAAAAATCAATACGCGAGCTGATTTTATCATCGGTAGCAAGCTGTTGTTTTTTTAATTCATTGACGAAACTTTTGCCTTTAGAGCCTAAAAAACCGGCCGTTGCTCCCCGTTCTTTTTGCAGTTCATGGACTAATTCACTATAAGTGATGGAAAGTCTAGTCAATTGCGAGAGGTTTTCCATCTCATTGTTCACGGTATAATTTTGTTTGATGGTTAAAATGCTTAGCCAAATAAAACCAATTAATGGCAATGCCAATAATATAAATATTTTATTTTTAAATGAGATATCAGAAAACGTCATTACTTATCCTTTCATAAGAGTAATTTTCATAAGGGTAATTTAAGCTTTTTCGGAGTAAGTCGTAGACAAACGAAAACCGAAGGCAGGAAAAAACAGCTAAAATTTACCACATCTCTATGATTTGATTTTTGAGCTAAATCAACTAAATCTAAATATTTTAACGTTATAAAAAAAATCAGCCTTTAATTTTAAAATTTACCAATGCACACGTTACTAAAACTGACAAATACAAGCTAACAGGTTTAAAATTGATGGCTGATAGCAAAAAGTAAATTAATGTAGAATTATTTATGCCAAATGCCAGGTTCAACTTTACCTTGAAACACAATATCATTGGCTTTAAATTCCATTTCGGCATTGCTGACATTTTCAAGTTTACGTTTAGCGTTATAATCTTTTGTTAAGGCAACTATGGTTGGGGTAAGTTGAACAATCGCGATAACATTAACTAAAGTCATCAATCCTAAAGCTACATCTGCCATGCGCCAAACTTGCGTTAAACTGGCACTTGAGCCCCAAAAAACCATCGCTAAATACATTAAGGTGTAGAGTGTCCGACCTACTTTATTATCAAGTTTGAAAAAGTGTAAGTTACTTTCCGCATAGGCATAGTTTGCCACCACAGAGGTGAAGGCAAATAAACTAATGGCCGCTGAGACGAAATACACCCCGTTTTCACCTAAGTGATGGGTAATGGCACTTTGTGTTAGCCGAATGCCTTCCATTTCACCGCTAAGATTAACATCGGCAAGTAGGATAATAACCGCGGTACAGGTACACAACACCATGGTATCTAAAAAAACTCCTAACATTTGCACATAACCTTGAGTGACCGGATGATTAGGTACTGGTCTGGCACTCGCTGCGGCATGCGGCACACTGCCCGCGCCCGCTTCATTGGAATATAAGCCACGTTGAATGCCATTTTTAATCGCCGCACCTAGCATGCCCGCGCCTGCTTCTTGCAAGCCAAAGGCGGAGGTTAGAATATCGTATAACATAGCGGGCACAGCGGAGATGTTCATTAACGTTATCGTCACTGCCACTAAAATAAAGGCAATGCCCATAAAAGGCACAATTAACTCCGCAAAGCGCGCTATCCGTTTAAGGCCGCCCAGGACAATAGCACCAGCCAATAGAGTGATCACGGCCCCTGAATACATACTGGGAATATTAAAGGCGTGATTTAAAGAATCAGCAATAGTGTTCGCTTGCATCGCACTGAAACTAAAGCCATAACCTAAAAATAAGCATAATGAAAAGAGAATGGCTAACCAGCGTTGATTCAAGCCTTTTTGAATATAATAAGCCGGCCCACCACGGTACTCTTTTTGCTCGTCACTGACTTTGTAAAGCTGGCCCAAAATACTTTCAGCGAAACCTGTTGCCATACCCAATAATGCTATGACCCACATCCAAAATATTGCGCCACTGCCACCAAGCGATATCGCCACCGCGACGCCCGCTAAATTACCCGTTCCTACGCGTGCTGACAAACCAATAAATAGCGCTTGTAATGAACTGATGCCTGAATTGTCAGTTGAATTTCCGTCGGTTTTACTACTATTTTTTAGCACGGAAAACATATGGCGAAAGTTAAATATTTGCAAAAACTTGAGCTGATAAGAAAACCAAAAGCCCGCAAATAACAAGACATATATGAGCACTTGTCCTTCGCCCCATAACACATTGTTAACCACGTTGATAAATTCACTAACCATCGAGCTATCCATACCTTTTCCTTGTTAATTCATTTAAGTATTTAGGCATATTTAATTTCATCTTCAGCAGTCAAAATATCACCCTAGATTTTCTCACACCAACATTTACCAAGCCTATTAACCCGCACTGCAGTTTTCGACCATAACATCTCGACGAGATTGCCATGATAAAATATCAGCTAACAAGGGACTAATGAAAGAGCAAAGACGAGATTATTTTTCTGAGTAAAGCAAAGGACTAAACAGCATGCTGGCCAGACTCACGGATAATGGTAGCTTAACTGCCGTTATCTCAGCGTGGGATAAGTTTACCGTGTTACGGTTTATAGCAGGTTACGGATGTTTGGGACGCCATGCTTGCATTTGCTTATCTAGCCATTTTTTAGCAGCACTTGTATTATCGAAATATTGAATATTTTGCTTAGCTTTTGACGTTACCAAGGTTTTTTCGATGGCAATAAGTACCGGAGAAGTAAATATCAGTGCTTTGGCCATCATATTTTTACTGTTGAGCCAGGCATTAAACTCATCTGATTCAGCAAATACTTCCGGGGTGCCACCATCAAAATCGAGCAAATTGGCCATAATTGCAAACGGCTCCTGCCCATAAGCCTCAATTGTCTTTTTCAAATCTATCGCCAAGGCTTTCGCGCCAATATCATTAAAAGCCCCTCGTACCGAGATTTTAATGATGTCGTTAATAACCTCAATATGATATTCACCATGCATTGCTAGCAATGTTATGTCCACGCGAAGTCAAATATTAATTTCATTAGCATATTAGCTCAAAGTTAATTCAACAAATATAACCTTAAGTTAAGCAGGTTTTTCAGATAAATGCGCAATATTTACTGACCGGGATAAGTACGGAACTTACTGAGCATAGCCGGTCATTTCTAAGAAGCCCTGACCTTGGTGGCTACCAGAAAATGAAACCATGCCCTCAAAATACTCGATACCAAAGCGCATAATTTGTTTCTTGTTGATGACACTGACCTCAATATCGATATTGTCCTGCTCGATAGTGATTAGAAAACGCTCTGGATAGGAAAAATGGCCGTTTAAGGTTTTGGCGTCTAACGGCGTTAACTTAATATCATGCGATGACAAGACTTTCATTGTGCCATCGCGCCGCATAATACTGCCATAGAGATACGCTTTCTCCGTCGAACGAAGGCGGTAAACCATCAAGGCAGTATGCTCATTTAAGCGTAATGAAAACCAATCCCAACCTTGTTGATCTTCAGCCAACATTTGTGAGCCCCATTCCCGATCAAACCAGGCATTACCGGTGACTTTTTGCCATTTATGCTGCCAAAACACTGTACCACTGACCTTGATAAAAGGTTGTGAATAATAATAACTGGCAATCGCTAAACTTGGGTGTTTTTGACTATAGCCATTGTCACCTTGCAGGAAATAATGCCCTTTACCTTGAGTATTTTCATCAACGTTTAAGTGCAGTTCAACCAACCAAGGGGACTCTTGCTGTGGAGCTATCGCTGCTTGATTTGATGATTTTTGTGCCTGCAAATAGCCATCAATACTAATGCCATTACCATAACGTAAAGTTGCCGGTAGTAAGCCTGCGCTCGATTGCCATTGCCAATCAGCGATTGTCGCGTAAAAAGGTTGAGAGTTAATGACCAAGGTACCTAACTCCTCTCTGGCACTGCGAAAAGCCGATCGGTGTAACTTGGTATCTGCTAATGCCGCATGAGCAAAATACCAATGTTTATCTTCAACCCCACGACGAAATAAGGTCCATTGTGTTGCCAGTGCCTGACCACTTTCTGTCATCAGGTTTGCCGTTAAATACCACCACTCTTGCTGAAAGCTTTTCTGTGGTGCATGTGCTTGCGGAAAGGTAATCTTATGCGCTTTAGTCGGTTTTTCAAAACTCCCTGCTGTATCACCGAGTCCTTTCAACGCAGAGCGCTTTTGTGGTTTGTCATCACTACAGGCGACAAGCAGCATTATACTTAACAGATTTAACATACCTGTTTTCTTGACGGTGTAAGCTTTACTCATGACTGACCTGCGCTTAGGTTGATTTTATATAATGGCAAAGCCAAGGCAGGGAGCAGTATCAACACACTCAGTACACTACTCACGAGAAATGGCGCGGGGGCAAAAACTAATGGCATTGACCAACCAAAAGAGGCCGGCAACACCAAACTCACCAAAGCCTTTGCCAAAATGATGGCAATCGGCCAACTGAGCAAAATAGCGCCAAAGGCTAACAACAACCATTGCCATAACATATGACGATAAAGCTCAAACTGGCTGTACCCTAAGCGGCGTAAAATATCTAACTCGGCTTTGCGCGCCAATTCCAAACTATGGGCTGATAAAAATAAACCAGCCCCGGCAATGGCGAGTAAAACATACGCAATCACTTTTGTTAAGATAAAGGTTTGCTCAAACACGGCTAGCGCCATTACTTTAATTTGCTCGGCAGGGTAAATTTGGCTGTTATCTATACCCACCTCATCAATCAGTGCTTGCGCGATGGCCTTTTCATTAGCGGTTAAAAACAAGCCAAAGCCCGTTTCCTGCCAAGAGGATAGTTCATCAAGCTCGAATTTTGTTGGGATCTTTAGCGCAAAACCTTGCTGACCATAGTCGTAATAAATCGCTTGAACGCGGCACGTTAGCCTATGCGCTCCTTGTTTTATCTCAATCACCTGCTGCAAGGTAATAAAACGCTTATAGGCAAGTTGTTCGTTGATATAACAACTTTTCTCGGCCGCGTTATCGGCCACTTCAAAGTTAATCAACTCACCCGCTTTTAATAATAAACTTTGCTGCTGCCTTGGCGAGTTCAGTCGATAAACTTCAAGCGTATCATTTTGATATTTCGCTATCGTTCGGGTAAATAAAACATACTCATCAATACCCTTTTGTTGCGACAACCATTGCGCTAATTTCGGCTTTTGCTCGACGCTATAACGCACAAATACGTCGGCATTGAGTAATTGTTGTAAATAAGCAACAAATGCACTTTGAAAACTATTAACCATCAAAGCAGCAGCGATACTGGCGGTTAATGCTAAATAAAAAGCCGCTAATGGCAGATAACGCCGCGCCACTTGTTGACTGGCATCTTGAAAAATATAGCTTAACCGAAACGATTTAGTGACTAACGCCAGTAACTGCAATAAGAATTGCAATAAATTCGGCAGTATCGCGACACTGGCGCACAACAACACCCCATATTTAACCATCAAATGGTGCCAGTTATCATCAGGCCAAAGTGCAAATAACAGCAAGAGCATCAAGGCGACGATCGCGGTTGCTTTAAAACTAAAATGGTGGTCAGGCATGCGCGCAGCAACCGCGACGTTTGCTGCAGCAATGCGCTTAATTTGTTTTATCAAGGCAAGGATTACCGCAATGGCCGAAATAGCCAAGGCCCAGAAACTGTATTGCCATCGCCATTGAAATTGCCCACTGACTTGTAATTGGTAAAGCTGCTCTAGTGTTAAGCCTAATAATGGTAATAAAAAGGCCACTAAAACATACGCTATGCCGATACCGAGCATGCTCGCTAATAACGTTAACGCTATCGCCTCACAGAGCAGTACTTGGATGATGGTACTTAATTCAATACCCAATAAACGTAATTGTGCCGCGAGCTCAGACCTTTTTGCCCAAGCCTGGTTTGCCGCTTGAAAAGCAATAAAAATACTCACCATAAAACCTAAGATGGCTAACGCTGATAAATTCAGGTGTAAAGCATCGGCAAAACCTTCACGCTCAGCGATTGACCAAACTTCTTGAATCGATAGATAGCTAGGCAAAATCGCGGCAAGTCGGGAAATTTCATTGTCTGACATTGGACTCACCATCAACTGGCTAAAGCCTTTAATATCGGGAAATAACTGCCACGCGAGTGCAATATCAAGCAGCGCAACATCGCCCCAGTCACTCAGATTATTGAGCTTTACCGCAATTGCATCGTGATTTTCTAACACTAACGACCTCAGTGCATGATTGTTGCCGGTCAGACCGAGTGACGTGGCGTAGGCTTGTTCAATATTAATGGCTTTACTGGTATAACTTGTTGGCATGGTGAGTACTAGCGGTAAAATATCGATCGCGCGAAAAGTGATTTCTTTGCCATTTTCTAAGGTTTTATTAAAGACATGAGTCGCTTTGAGCTGGTGAAAACCTTGTGCTTTTAAAAAGCTATAATCCGCGCGGGAAATAACTTCGCCTGGCGCTGGCACAATATAAAAGGCAATCGGGGATTTTAGCCGACTATTAGCCGTTTTATATTGTTGCTCACTTGCGTCATTTAGCAGCAAAATACTCAATAAAGTACTGGTTGCTATTGCTAAGCTAAAAATAAAACCAATATTAAGTAACGGCTTATTAATATATTCGCCAAGATGTGCCTTAAGGACTAAGCGGAATTCTGCCGACAATATCGCGGGCTTATAATTGGCCATTTGATTAACCTGTCATCGCGGTCAATCTGCCATCAACTAGGTGATATATTTTATCCATACGACGGGCTACATCGACACTATGAGTTACTATCAGCAAAGCGGTATTGCTAGATTTTGCCATCTTCACTAACTGCTCAACGACCAGTGCACTATTGCTATCATCAAGATTACCGGTTGGTTCGTCTGCTAATAACAGCTGTGGCTTGGCATTTAGCGCTCGCGCTATCGCCACGCGTTGCATCTCACCACCAGAAAGAGTCGCTGGCAACCTAGGTAATAGTGACGAAATGCCAAGTTCATTAGCCAATGCGAAGCCGTAGGTTTTATCAAAGCGACCTGACAACTTGGCACTAAATTCAATATTATCTTGTACCGATAAGCTGCTTAGTAAATTAAACTGCTGAAAAATAATACCAAGATACTGTCTTCTTAAGCGGCTTAATTGTTTATCTGAGGCCGCAGACAAGCACGAATTCGCCAACGCTATTTCACCTTGTTGAATGGGTTCAAGTCCGGCAATTAAATTTAGCAAGGTGGTTTTACCACTGCCGCTGTCCCCCATTAACGCCACGCACTCGCCGGCCGCAACTGACAATGACAGCTCAGTAAATAAATGACGATAGTTACTACCATCTGTCACTTGATGGCTTAAGGCAGTTATTTTTAAAGACAAAACATCCCCTTTAAGACGGTGCTTATCAGGTATAAATGCTAAGTCATTCCTTGGCACTTGCCCAGCTTTAGTTGTTTTAAGTGAGTGTTTAGTGTAACAGTAGCTAGCATAAACCACTGTTATTGAATGGTTTGAAACACACCGCCGACTATTGAATGTTTGGTGAAAGCGCATGGTATTTTGGCGATATTAATACGTTGCGCGGATATGCCCGGCAAAGTAACGAGGGGGCAATAAACAAGCCATGCTATACCATTAGCATGACTAAAGTGGCTGACAAAGATCAGCAAACAGCTGCTCCGCCAATTCATGCATTATTTCGGCTTTTGGGTGTGTTTGCGCATAGGTACGCAAGCCATAAATGCCCATAATAAAAAATCGCGATAATTGCTCAGCAGAGCGTTTTGTTGTTAACTCCTTCGTCGCAATCGCTTTGTCAAACACCGCTTCGATAGAGCTTTGCCAATTGGACAAACTTGCTATCAAAATCGCTTGTGCCTCATCATCTTGCTCCGCTAATTCATTTAACGCTTTGGTTAATAAGCAGGCTTTTTCGGCTTCACAACTAATGCATTCTTGCACGAGCTGATCAAGGTAACGTTTTAGTGCCACTAATACCCTAGTTTCGCCCGCAAAGAAGGCCGTAAACTCTTTGGCTCGGTCCGCGCGGTATTGCGCTAACGACGCTAATAATAAGCCACGCTTATTTTCAAAGGCACAGTATATAGAACCTGGATGCAAACCTGTTGCGGCTTTTAAGTCTTGCATACTGGTTTTTGCATAGCCTTTATTCATAAAAGCAAGCATCGCTGCCCTAAGTACAGCTTCTTTATCAAATTCAGCGTTTCTCATTCTTTCTAGCTTTCGCTCATATTAGTAGATAACAACAGTGTACGCTTATTTGAATGCGTGTTCAAAAATTTCTTGAATGATCATTCAAATAAGCGTATCTTGAACGAACATTCAAGATAGAGATATGGTCATGACAGAAAATTTATTCCAACCTTACGCCCTAAACGACAAAATAACCCTTAATAACCGCATATTAATGGCACCATTAACACGCTGTATGGCGGATGATGATTTAGTGCCAACCACTGCGATGGCGGAGTATTATGCTCGTAGAGCGGATGCGGGGTTAATTATTTCTGAAGCGGTGATTATTCGCCCTGACGGCCAAGGTTACCCCAATACCCCCGGCTTATTTAGCCCAGCGCAAATCGCAGGTTGGCAACAAGTAACCACGAGAGTGCATAATAATGGCGGTAAAATATTTGCTCAGCTTTGGCATACGGGCCGAGTTGCCCATCCACACTTTTTTAACGGCGGTGACGTGCTTGCGCCCTCTGCCATTGCTGTTGAAGGCAGTGTCCCTAGAATGCGTGAACTCACTTATCAAGTTCCTAAAGCGCTAACAAGTGCTGACATTGCCAGCTTAATTGCCGACTATGCTCAAGCGGCAGAAAACGCGATTGCCGCAGGTTTTGATGGTGTCGAAATTCATGGTGCTAATGGTTATCTTATCGATCAGTTTTTACATTATGGCAGTAACCAACGCCTTGATGAATATGGCGTCAGTCCAGAGAATATGGCCCGTTTTCCATTAGCTGTGGTAGACGCTGTTATTGCGCGCATCGGTAAGGAAAGAACCGCATTACGAGTCTCGCCGGGGGCATATTTCAATATCGCAACCGATCCTAAAGATCGTGCGGTTTTTGATTATTTATTACCGGAATTAGACAAAAGGTCTTTGGCGTTTTTGCATATTGGTATCTTCGATGATGCTATGGAATTCGACTACCTTGGCGGCAATGCCTCAAGTTACGTGAGAGCAAATTATTCTCATACTTTAGTTGGTGTTGGCAGCTATAGCGCGGAAACGGCCAGTGTCGCGATTGCTGATGATAAGTTTGATTTGATCGCCATCGGCCGGCCTTTTATTGCCAATCCCGATTATGTCGAAAAAATTCGCCAAGGTGCAGCAACCACGCCTTATAGCGAAGATATGTTAGCAAGCTTAGTATAACCTCAACGCGGTTTCGTATAACGAGCCCTTTCTTACCGCATCAAAAAAGCCCAAGGTGAAAGTTTCATCTTGGGATTTTTTAAACAATATAGTTTATTCGTAAGAGCGCTCTAACCAAGCAATTTGCAGTTTCAAATCTTCAATTTCTTCATTGGCATCACTTAATTGCTGCTCAATCGTTTTTGATATTTCCAACGCCTTGTTAACCGGCTCTATTACTTGCACTGTTTCTTCGTGAGCCATAATGCTCTCCTAATTCACGTTACTACACTTGTATTATTGCACAGCACATTTCATTTTACTCGTAGAAATGCAAAAAAAAGCTTCAATTCGAAAGATGTTAGTGATTAAATTAATCGAAACGAAACCAAAGTTCAACAACAACGAAACATATAGAGCCAAATAACGAAATATCGTTAAGTCCTATCGCGATAAAAACAACCAGGTTAGAAAACATTCACTCCGCCTTTCAAGCGAAGAAGCCTATTGACTATTGATTTGTCCGATAACCATCCCCATAAATGAAAAATACTTAGCAAAAAATTTATCTATGCGCTTATTAAAATCAACCCAAGTATCAGATTTACAACCCAATAGTCAGCACCACTTCACCCGCAAAGCTGCTCGCGCGATTGTCTTAAACGGTGAAGAAATTCTCTTGTTGTATACCAAGCGATATCACGATTACAGTTTGCCCGGCGGCGGAATCGATGAAGGCGAAGATCATATAGCCGGCCTGACACGTGAACTACGCGAAGAAACTGGCGCGCAAAATGTCAGTAATATCAAAGCATTTGGCTACTATGAAGAATATCGGAATTGGTATAAGAATGATTATGATGTGGTGCACATGCTCTCTTATTGTTATACCTGCGAGATAGCCCAAGAGCGACTAACGCCAGAGTTTGAAGCCCATGAAGTACAAAATGGCATGCAAGCACTTTGGATAAACATCCATGATGCCATTGAGCACAATGAAGCGGTGATAAAAAACAGTGACAAAAAAGGCTTATCGATTGAGCGAGAAACCTTCTTACTCAAACGTATTGTCACCGAGCTACTTTAACATTCGTTAACGAGTTTCTCAGTAAGCTGCGCAAATTTCAGATACTTTATGACTACAGCAAACTCAGAATAAAACACACTGATAAATAACAGTTTTATAAACTTACCGCTAATTTCGTTTACTGACTGTACATTTTTCTCCAACGCGGTAATCTATCAGTAACTTAAAACTCGATAGTGCTGCTTTAAATGATCAATAAATTAATACTAACCTTCACTTTATTTGTATATTCGTGCTTTTCTCTTGCCGATATCTCGCCAAGAATACAGCAAGCGGCTGTAGCAATGCCCGATAGTTACAGTGCCGAAGTCTCAGCCAAAATACTGGCGCAAGGCGGTAATGCTATTGACGCTGCAATCGCCGCACAATTTGTTTTAGCGGTTACCCTGCCAGAAGCCGGCAATGTCGGTGGTGGCGGTTTTATGGTGATTTATAAAGATCATCAGGCCGACTTTTTAGATTATCGTGAAGTTGCGCCATTAAAGGCCCACCGCGATATGTATTTAGATGAAGCCGGTGAGGTTATTCCCTATTTGTCTTTATACGGTGCCCTTTCTGCCGGCGTACCAGGCACTGTAGATGGTATGTGGCAAGCCCATAAAAAATACGGCTCTCTACCGTGGAAGTCGTTAGTGATGCCCGCGGTAACATTAGCGCAGCAAGGCTTTATCGTTGATAAAAACCTCGAAGACAACATTACTTGGCGTATCAATAGCTTTAATCAAGAGGGTATCAAGGTTAACTTTGCCAAGCATTTTGCCAGTGCAAAAACTGGTACCTTGTTTAAGCAAGCTAATTTGGCAAAAACACTACAGCGTATTGCAGACCAAGGCCGTGCAGGTTTTTATCAAGGAGAAACGGCCAAAATAATTACCGACTTTATGAGCAAGCATGGCGGTATTATTGGCTATGACGATTTAAATAATTATCGCGCAACATGGCGTAAACCGTTGGAGAAATCTTGGCGTGGTCACCGCGTGATCACTGCCCCACCACCCAGCTCAGGTGGCATTGCTATTTTGCAGTGGTTAAATATGTACGATTTACTGGCTAACGACCAGGAGCCATTAGCCCATAACTCTGCGCCATACATACACCGTCTCGCTGAAATAGGTAAACGGGTTTTTGCCGACCGAGCAGAATATTTAGGTGACCCTGACTTTTTTGACGTTCCACAAGAAAAGTTACTGGCAGACAGTTATTTAAAAACCCGTGTCGCCGATATTTCAGCTGAGCGCATTTCTGTTACCAAAGCCATTCAACCTGGGTTAAAAGAAAGCCCTGATACCACCCATTTTTCAATTATCGATAAATGGGGCAATGCAGTGTCAAATACCACAACCATTAATTACACCTTTGGTAGTGGCGTGATTGTTGATGGTGCCGGCTTTATTTTAAATGATGAAATGGATGATTTTAGTGTGAAAGCGGGTGTCGCCAACATTTATGGCGCGGTTGGTGGTAAAGCCAATGAAATTCAAGCCAACAAGCGGATGTTGTCGTCAATGACCCCAACCATCTTGTTAAAAAATGACCGAGTTAAATTAGTGACCGGCTCTCCTGGCGGTACCACCATTATTAGCTCGGTTTATCAGTCTATTCTCAATGTCATTGAATTTGATATGAAGGCAAAGCAAGCGGTCAATGCGCCAAGGTTTCACCATCAATTATTACCCAAAGATGTTATCGAACATTACCCAGGCGTTGCTGAGCAAGAACAAATAGCGCTTAAAAAGCTTGGTTATACCCTAAATGAAAATCGCTTTGGCGCGGTACAACTGATCATTGCCAATGGCCAAACACTCGATGCGGCTGCAGAGTCAGGTGGCAGAGGCAAAGCCTTGGTGATCCAACCATAGCGTTGACGATTAAACTAGGCTTGGCAACATTGCTAGATAACATAGCTAGGTGACATAGCTAGGTGACATAGCTAAATAAGATAGCAACAAAAAAACCAGTTAAGGCATTAACTGGTTTTTTAATATTACTTGCCGACAAGTCAGCTCGCGGTGTTATTGTTAAGCCAAAGCAGGCTATTTATCAGCGCGGCCCATAAACTTACGCTCTTCAGTATTGACTTTAATTTTATCACCAGTAGAAATATGCTCTGGCACTTGCACGGTTAAACCGGTTGATAAAATGGCTGGTTTAGTACGCGCTGTTGCTGAGCCGCCTTTAATTGACGGATCAGTTTCGGTGATCACTAACTCAACGCTTGACGGTAAATCTATCGCTACCGGCACGCCATCAACAATAATCACTTGAATACCTTGGGTGTCTTCATTAATGAATAACACTTCTTCGGCAATAGACGATTGGTTTAAGTTATACGGTGTGTAGTCTTCGTTATCCATGAAAACGTACTCTTCGCCGTCAATGTAAGAGAACATAGCAGGACGACGCGTTAAGTCAGCAAAGTTAAGCATATCTTCTGCTTTAAAGGTTTCATCCACTTTACCGCCCGTGACAACATCGTACATACGCATTCTATATAAACTACCACCGGCTCGGCCTTGTGGAACTGAACGCTCAATATCTCTAACAATCATGACTTTACCGTTATACTCTATCGCGGCATTCTTTTTTATATCACTCGCTTTTGGCATGAAAAACCATCCTCTATTATTTAATGCAAGAAAACTAACATGTATCACTGATTTTGCAAGGAAATATCGCGCTGTACTCTAGACAAAGGTACAGAGGTACAAAATATTGCGCTGAGTATTTACTGGCAAAATACATCTGTTTAGCGTTATAGCGCTAGTAAATAATCCAATGCGCCGGTAATAACGGCAACCTGAGCAATGATGCAGTTTTCATCATCAACCTTTGGACTATCGGGATAAACTTCTGTGGTGGTCACATAAGGCGCGTCCGTTAAGCCCATACATAAGCCTAACTCTCGAGCGGCGTAGTTAATGACGCCAAATTGCGCTAACTCAGCGCCGATTAATTTATTGTCTTGGTCTGCTGGCGCAATATGGGTAACTTTTGCTACCGATTCAATAATGGCTTTTTGAAAACTGGCTTGCGGCTTTGTGCTATCGCCGACTAAATAAAAGCCATCAGGAATATTCCAATTTTTCTGCTCGATGGCATCTCTTGCCGCCAGTGCTGGTCTAAATTCGCTATTATCGCTATCTGTGGTTTCGTGCAGGTCGATATGGGCCAAAAATTCAACGCCAAGGGTTTTAATATACTGCATAACCGCTGTTGATTCTTGCGCTAGACTATTTTCATGAAATGAGCGATTGGGATCAAGCGTTAACGGGTTCCAACGATTGATGGTTTCATAACCCCAGGGACTAATACAAGGTAAAACGACAAAGTTAAACTCGTCTTGATATTGCGCTGCCGCGGTTTTTAAAAAACGAATAGCTCCTTGCACACCACTGGTTTCATAGCCATGGACGCCACCTGTGATTAATATCGCCGGTTTATCTGCTAACCAATTTAATGATTTCAACGCGTATAAGGGGTAGTTTTCTGCATCATAAAGTAAATTGCCATATTGCTCTATGGTAAAAGCTGCGCTTAAATCTTCTAATTTGGTTACCACCTGCTCAAAGTAACTACGCTTTTTCTGTTGTTGATGAAACCAGGTTTCCTTATCGCCATCAGTCCATTTTTTGCCTACCGTGCCGATAGCGTATGCCGTTTCTATCTTCATATTTTTACCTAATAATTTGTAGTCAGTTGATTTGGTTGAGTATGGCCACTAAATTTTCACCATTATCTATTGCATTATACCTTGCTGCCACTACAATCGAATAGACTTAAGGCAATTTAATCCTACATTAATCCGACTATAGTTGTTTAACCACTAAGTACCAATTGGGGTTAGCTAAATAAAAATATAGCACGATAATTTTACTGTGCTATTGAAGAGAAACATAATCCAATGCATTTAACCCACTGCCTTCAAAGCTTTTTAGTGAAATTCATCTTTTTGATGACATTATTGTCTTGTTGTTTTCAGCCTAACGCTAAAGAAATCAGCACCGCATCCGATATTTGGTGTCCTTATATCTGTCAAGATAGTCAGCAGCCAGGCTATATCGTAGAAATGATCAACGAAATTTTACAAGCTAAAAAACTTAACACCAAAAACGAAACTATGCCCTTAGCAAGAGCAATTAAGTATTTACAAAATGGAGATATTGACATTGTTTTAGGCTTAACCCAACAACATATCGATCATCACCACTTAATTAGCTCAAACCTAGCCGTTGGTAATTCTACCAATGATTTTTTTGTTAATAAGAAAAATTCTTGGCGGTTTAGTACAATCGAACAACTGGAAATATACGCCAAAACGGGCCATAAAATAGGTATTATCAAGGGATATTTTTACGGTACTGAACTCAACGAACTGATTGCCAAACAACCGGATTTATTTTCATACGCTCACGGTGACTCACCATTACAACAACTGCTCAGCAGGCTAAAGTCAGGTCGTATTAATATACTACTCGACAGCAAAAATACGGTACTGCATGAAATAAAAAAATTAAACACCGCGGGGATCACTTATGCAGGGACACAAGGAATGGAAAGCAAACTCTATATTGCTTTGTCAAAAGCCATAGAGCCAGAGCTTTTAGCGCTAATTGATCAAGGTATTAGCGACTATCGTCAGTCTGGCAAGCTAGATAAATTACTCGCTAAATATGGCATCAACGATTGGCAATGAATACTGTAATTATCAGCAAAGTAGCAGTTAAACGTTAATATCCTGTAGAAGGCTAATTAAAATCGCTAAATTTACCATTACTTTCGATAGCCAATGACTTTGTGCGCGAGATATCGACAACAAATAAGTCATAGGGCGCTCAATTAAGTGCTGTTAACGTTTATAATTGAATGCACAGGTTTATGGTTCCCGACAAAACCTAAGTACTCACATCCATGTGGGCACAGGTTTTTGGTTCCCGACAAAACCTAAGTACTCACGTCCATGTGAGCACAGGTTTTTGGTTCCCGACAAAACCTAAGTACTCACGTCCATGTGAGCATTGTGGGCTTTACAGATTTTAACTAGTACAAGTGAGTAAAAATTTAATGAAGTGCTATAAGTACCTTAAGGTTAATGCCTTTGTCTGATATATTTATTCGCTTGATAAGCGACGTACGTCAATGCACATTGTGCCAGGATTTTTTGCCGCTTGGAGCAAAGCCAATAATACAAATATCGCCATCCGCTAAAGTGATTATTGCTGGCCAAGCGCCAGGATTAAAAGTGCACCAATCCGGCATTCCCTTTACAGACAAAAGTGGCGAACGGTTGCGGAGCTGGTTAGGTGTTGATGCTGAAACGTTTTACAATGATGAGATTTTTGCCATATTACCTATGGCCTTTTGTTACCCTGGAAAAGGTAAGTCAGGCGACTTAGCACCTAGGGCAGAATGCGCAATTACCTGGCGAGAGAAAATACTTCAACAGCTATCTCAGGTGGAATTAATCATTGCCATTGGCAGTTATGCGCAAGATTGGCATTTAAGAAACAAAAGTGAAAACACTTTAACCGAAACGGTTAGAAATTGGCAAAAGTACACTAAAAACACTAAACCGGCCATTATGCCTATGCCTCACCCTAGCCCCAGAAACAATATATGGCTGAAGAAAAACCCCTGGTTCGAAAAGGAGGTTATACCAACTGTACAAGCAGATATCAAAAAACTCATTGCTAAGCATAGTGCACGCTGATGCCAATCTGTATGTTGCCAAAAATGCTATAAGGCCAAACAGTGAGCTAAGTGTGATAAATTACAGGAAATAACTAGCAATAAACTATAGCTAGAAAAAGTGCTCGGTAAAAAGTACATAAATTATCAGTAAACTATTAATACACTTTTAATAAACTATGCTAATTTAAAATATTACTGATGTTCTAAATTAAGGACGGCGTTTAAAATGCCAAAACAAATTGCAAAACAACGAAAACTATTCAGTTGAAGTTCAGTGTCATGAATGTGCACTGAACATCAAGTTACCAAATTTAGAAGAAAATCAAAAAGCGCAATGCCCTCGTTGCGGCTATACCTTGAGCACATTTCACCGCAATGCCCATCAAAGAATTGTCGCCTTTGCAATTACCGCTTTAATATTTTTATTAGCGTCTCTACCATTTAAGTTTTTGTCATTTAATAGTAATGGTTTAGAAAATCACTTTGATATCATCAAAAGCTTTTTTGTTTTAATCAACAATGATTATCTAGTGCTAGCGCTGATTGAGCTACTGACCATATTTGCTATCCCAAGCGTAGTTTTGGTGTCGGTTATTTATTTACTTGTTCCGCTGAATAAGGGCCTCTATCCAAAGCATGGCCGGAGAGTATTAAATATCGTTTTTAAGCTGCTACCTTGGTGCATGGTAGAGATTTTCCTCATTGGTACTATGGTTAGCTTAATAAAAATTATTTCCATGGCTGACATTACATTGGGGATGTCTTTTTATGCTTTTATTTTATTTGCTTTTTCAATGACGCTTGTCGTATTACATATCGATAAACGACAATTTTATCAAGTATTAACGCATGTTGAAAAAGCCCACAATATCGAAATACAACAAAGTCAGTATAAAGTCGCACAAGAAGATCCTACCAGCCATGCCTTGAGTATACAAAAAACCTGGGCCTTACTTTTTACCGCCGTAATCTTATATATTCCAGCAAATATTTTCCCGATCATGACCACTCACCTATTTGGCCAAGATGAACCGAGCACCATCATTGGCGGCGTTATTTTGCTATGGAATTTAGGCTCTTACCCTATCGCTGCCATTATTTTTATTGCTAGTGTTATTGTGCCCGTAGCAAAAATATTAGTCTTGGCATGGTTAAATTATAGTGTTCAAAAACAAAGTGATAGATTAAGCTTACAGAGAGTAAAATGGTATCGTTTAGCTGAATTCGTCGGACGTTGGTCGATGATAGATGTTTTTGTCGTGATTGTACTGGTAAGCTTAATTCAGCTCGGCCCTACCATGAGCACAACGCCTGGCGGAGCCACATTAGCATTTTCAGGCGTGGTGATTTTTACGATGTTAGCCGCAATGAGTTTTGAACCTCAGTTGATTTGGAAAAATAAAAAAAATTATGAATGATTCACCGACAGCAGACGCGACAGTAAAACCCGTTAAAACCATTTCAACGATTTGGTTTGTGCCGCTTGTTGCAGTTTTTATTGGTTGCTGGATGCTTTATTATCAGTGGAGTAATGAAGGCTCAGAGATCAGTATCCATTTTTCCACCGCTGAAGGTATGGAAGCGGGGAAAACCAAAATAAAATCACGTAATGTCGATATTGGAGAAGTGAGCCAAATTGAGCTAAATAAAAGTGGCAATGGTGTGATAGTCACTGCGAAAATAAAAAGAACAGCAGAGCAATTTTTGGTTGATGACAGTATGTTTTGGGTAGTTTCTCCACAAATATCACATACTGGCGTGTCTGGACTTAGCACCTTAATATCGGGGGTCTACATTGAAATATCTCCGGGAAAAAGCCAAGCAGAACGTTATCGATTTGAAGCATTAGACTCTCCCCCGGTAACCCCCGTTGGCACACCTGGTCTACATATTACCCTCAATAGTAATGACCAATTTGCTTACAGAAAAGGTGACCCCGTTATATATAAAGGCCTAACCGTTGGTCAATTCGAAGACATTTATTTTAATTTTGAAGAGCGTGTGGTCTATTACAATGTTTTTATCAAAGCGCCATATCATCAACTGCTCACCAGTAATACCAAGTTTTGGGATGTCAGTGGTATTCAGTTCGACTTAAATGCCGACGGCATTTCTGTAAAAACAGGAAATTTTGAAACCATGTTAACCAATGGTGTGACCTTCGGTATCCCAAAAGGCATGGATATTGGTGATAAAATTGGCGAACGCTCCTATTTTGATATTTATGAAAATCATGATGCAGCAGACGATGAAAGGTATCGCCGCTCAATCGAGTTTGTTGTATTGGTCAGTGACTCTATTAGAGGACTTACTGTCGGTGCACCAGTTGAATATCGCGGCGTACAAATAGGCAAAGTAAAATCAACCAATATGGCACTAAAAATAAGTGAAGATAAATTAACCCAAGACGATTTTAAAATTCCTGTGCTGATCAGTTTGCAACCTGGTCGTATTGGACTGCCTGATAATGAGGAAGGCAAAAACCTCATGGCCAAGCAAAACCTGCATTGGATCAAGCATGGTTTAAAAGCGGTGTTACGTACCGGCAATATACTAACGGGTAGCCTATATGTAGATTTACAACACAACAATGACCAGCCAATTAATCAAATAGAGCAATATGGCGAATATCCTATCATCCCAACCAGTAGCGATAACTTCGCACAAATTACCGCAAAAGCGGAACAGTTTATGGATAACTTAAATAATATTCCGTTAAATAACTTGAGTAATAATGCCAGCCAACTGATGTTAGAAGTAACTCAAACCGCGAAAGAGTTACAAGAGGTAAGCCAAAGCCTTGATAAATTACTGAGTCAAGTTGAGCAACAACAAATTAGTAGCGAGCTCAGTAAAACCCTTCAAGGTATAAGCAGTCTAACGCAAGATTTATCATCTGGTTCACGTGGCTATGAAGATCTGCGCGCTACCTTAAATACGTTAACAGCAACTATGAACGAATTAAAACCATTGCTCAACCAGCTTAAACATAAACCCAATAGTTTACTCTTTAATGATGGTGAAACATCTGAACCCATACCAACAAAACGTAATGGAGCACAGCAATGAAACAAGCATTAATCCTTTTTTGTTTATCGCTTTTGCTTATGACCGCCTGTAGTTCGAATAATTCGCTAAAAACACAATATTACTTGCTCAATAGTCCAACACAGGAGAATTACACCGGTGAAAGTCATAAAAGCAAACCTAGCGTTACGGTCACCCTAATCGACTTGCCTGATTATCTCAATCAAGCCAGTTTAGTTTTGCAGCTTTCCGAGCACCAACTGCACTATTCTCATTTTCATATGTGGGCAGAGCCATTACAAATGAGTGTTACAGAAGCTTTAACTCATGATTTAAATGCTATCGATGATCGCTATGATTTCAATCCATTGTCAACATTGAGTCAGCGCAGCGCAGCTACAGAAGTTATCGTTAAAATAAGTGCATTTCATGCTACGCACCAATCACAAGCCCTACTCGCTGGTAGCTACTGGTTGCAAGATAACAGCGAAAACAAAGCCGTAACACTTCATCATTTTAAATTAACTATCGCACTAGCGAGTGATGGTTATGCCCACGCGGTCGAGCAAATGCGAAAAGCTATAACGCTACTGGCACGTGATATAACAGCAAACCTAACAACTGTGCCCGCGATTACTGTTAGATAAGGAAATAGTATGACCCCTGCAGTGAAGCAATTAATCACCTTAGGCCTGCCTTATAAGTTACACCAATATCAACATCAGGCTAGCTGCAACTCGTTTGGCCTTGAAGCGGTTGAAAAACTACAGGTTAACCCTGAAGTCGTCTTTAAAACCTTGGTAGTTGAAGTTGATAGCCGTTACTTAGCTGTGGCCATTATTCCGGTGCTAAAAAAACTCAATTTAAAAAAAATAGCCAAGTGCCTAAACGCCAAAAAAGTTAAAATGGCTGAAGCAAATAAAGTACAGAATTCAACCGGCTATGTCTTGGGCGGCGTGAGTCCCTTGGGGCAAAAAAAGCCATTGGTAACGCTGCTTGATGATAGTGCAAAAACCTTAAGTACCCTCTTTATTAGTGGCGGGAAGCGTGGTTTAGAAATTGAATTAACACCGCAAAGTCTTGTGCTAACGTTACAGGCAACTTATAGTAGCATTAGCTGAGCACAATAAAATAAGTCCTAAACGTATACCTACTTTCAAAAAAGATTTTCTATGCCTAAATATGTTATTTTTTCCATTGCTTTTATCATTTTCTCCACCAATAGTATGGCAATGCAAGCATTTAAAGTCGTTGTTGGACTTTCCAAACCACCTTATGTTATTGAAGAAAGTCGTTTAGGTTTCGAGCTTGAATTAATTAGACAAGTATTAACTAACATAGGTAAAGAGGCTCAATTTATTTTCATCCCCTATGGCCGTTCAGAAAAGATGCTAGATTTACCTGATATCGATGCGGTAATTACCGTAAACCAACAAATGTTCCCTAACAGTAAAAACCTGAGCGAAACCTATATCAACTATCAAAATGTTGCTATATCACTAAAAAGTAGAGCTGTTGAGCTTAATAGCATTGCAGATATATCCAGCTATTCTATCGCGTCTTTTCAACTCGCCGACAAAGTATTAGGTAAAGAGTTTGCCTTAGCGGTAACAAGTAGTCCTGTGTTTACTCAGGTTGCAAATCAAAAAAAACAAGTAGAATTATTACTGTTAGGCCGTGTCGATATATTGGTAATGGATATTAAAATATTCTTACATTACTTGCGCGAACTCAATCAGGGCGAGCAAGCAAGTGCTGTGAAAATTCATCATATCTTTCCGCTAAGCCCGTACCGAGTTGCCTTTAAAAGCAGTGAAGATGTTAGTGCATTTAATTTAGCAATGAAAAAGTATAAATTTAGTATTAATTATCAAAAGCTGCTCGATAAATACAATTTTTAGTTTTAAATGACAAATCCCAATACTCACCGACCATCGTTTTTATGCTAAGCGCAATAGCTAGTTCGCCCCTGAAACAGACGGCTCTTGCACTTTGTTCAACTGAGCGAATCAATATTTAGCTCAGACTTATTCTGTAAAACAGCAAAAATGAATAAGCCAAACTCGGATAATGACTCGATAATTGGCAAAATAGCTAAAACTGCCTAACATTTATAAAGACATCTGCAAAATATACCGCTTACACAGCAGCTAATAAATCATTTTAATCAACATAGAGGGGTAATTAGCATATGGCACTAACCACTAACTTTGGCCAAATTAATTTTATTACCACCAATATTGTCGAAATTATCATCAAAGAAAATATAGAAATAACTTTAGAGTTAGTTGATGAATACGATGCCTTAATGGCAGAGCACTTCTTTGGCAACTATGCAGTTTTAGTCAATAAGATCAATAATTACCGTTATGCTTATGAAGCACTTTTATGCATTGGCTCAGCAAAAAACTTAACGGCTGTAGCCGTCATTAATTATGGTACTGACAGTGATGAACACACAAAAAATTTACAATCTGTACGCCATATGGATAATTTAAATATTAAGGAGTTTTCTGGCTTAGAACTAGGCCGTGAAAATGCGCTAGCCTGGCTTAATCAGCAACTAGCAAAATTAATAATAACACCTCTGCCAGACACGCCACACGCTAGTGAATTTAAAACTTAGTATTTTGCAAGCCGATTTTATTAGTGCAAATAAGCTCTTAGCGCTTCGCCGGCAAAGGGATTCAACGCCAATCGCCATGATATAAATTAAAACCCGATTTCTTGCTAAAGCCAATCAAAGCTAAATTGAAGGGTTTAAGCGACTTTATATCAGGCACAACACCTGCGTGAAGCTTTACTTCCCTCTGGTGATCAAGTGCGTCGCCATTTGACGTTTTACCGCTATCGTCATCGACCTCTAGCAGGACACTTTCTAGCTGATGATAATGCTCAATAATCCCCTCTGACTGCATTAAACCAATAATTAAAGCTTTATCATCGCCGGGTGTGCGCATCGTAATAGAGAATACTTGGCGGTGGTATTCGACGCTTTTTGGCGCTTGCCACAACAAACATATTTGTCATGGCTGCTCAATAAGTACATGATCAAGCTGTAATACTCGGCTATCAGCGCTGTATCGAAACTTACTTAGTTCTGTGGTTGCAAGACTTACTGGCACATGCGGGGGAAATTGATGATTTAATGCTATAGTTCACTGAAATTAAAACCTTTTTTGATAATATCTTGAAGTCGCAGTAATGGTGAGTAGATGCTAGGCAAGCTAAAGCCTGAACAAGGTCGAGCGAAACACTCACCAACAAATAATATTAAACTAGACATTAACCAGGTAATTACTGAGCTGAGATACAGAAGAGCACATATCTGAAGCGTGAAAATGTTTGGCAATAAATTTATCTTGGTCGAACTCTATCGAGTGATTAATTGATTTTAGCGGCATAATTTATCAGTAGCTTATCGACTTTCGCTTTCGGCGTTTTCACTAAGCGCTTGATCAAACTAAAGGGAATATTGTCTAGCCCGTAACGCTCAGATAAATCATTTAGCATCATCAGCCACAATTCAGCGGTCATTTCTGCATCAAACAAGGCACGGTGAAAGCTGCCATCGGCGGCAATATTTTTATAATTAATTAATGTTCCTAACTGATGATTTGGCGCATCTTGATAAATGCGGCGCGCCAACAGTAACGAACAGCTAAATTCACCGCAAACCTGACGTCCTAAACGCGCGAGTTCTGCCTCGAGAAAGCGGGCATCAAAAGCAGCATTGTGCGCTAATAAATTACTTGCGCCGATAAAGTCGGCAAATTCGGTCATCACTTTGGTACAAGTCGGCGCCACAGCCAGCATACGATTGCTGATACCGGTATAATTTTCAATAAAACTATTAATTCTTCGCCCTGGATTCATCAAGGCTTGAAATCGGTCAGTAACAATGCCATTTTCCAGTTTCACCGCACCTATTTCAATGGCACGATCACCTTGATCAGGCGATAAGCCTGTAGTTTCAAAATCGAGCACAACTATCGAGTTAGCTAACACCAACGCTTCCTTTATCAATAATGCCTTAAATATTGTCAAATTATCGCATAGTTTTTTCTTCTAGACATTAACATCGACATGCCTTTATTCGTACAAGGCCTTCAATAACTCAAGAAATACTTTGTTAAAGTGAGCGATTATTTGGTCGATAACCGACACCACGCCAAAGAACAGCACATCACTCTATGCTGCAAAGTAAACATTAATCTATTTCGTCGCTATGTTTGATTAAATGCTTATTACTAAGCTACTCTTACCAAACTTGTGTAAATCAATACAATGCCTAACCCCGAGATAAAAACTAACAACATGGATCAAAAAATGCGCTACTGTCATCTAGTATTAATTGTTTTATCTTCAATGTTTACAATAACTCACAGTTTAGCTACTGAAAACAACAGCGCATCTAAACGCTTCACCGCCATGCGGGTCTTTGATATGGAATATGCAACCGACCCTCAGATTTCCCCCAATGGCAAAAAAATTGCCTATGTGCGCCATTCTATGAACAAAATCAGCGACGAAGACCAAAGCCAAATTTGGCTGATCGATATTGAAGATGGTATACACCTGCCTCTAATTGATGGCGAAGCTTCATCTCATTCACCTCGATGGTCGCCGGATGGAAAAAGTTTAGTTTTTGTCAGTGCAACTGACGGTAAGCCGGAATTAAGACTATTTTATTTTCAATCAGACCGAAGTATTGCCTTAGCTCAATTTAACAGTGCGCCGTCACGCGCCTCTTGGTCACCTGATGGCAAACATATTGCTTTTAATATGTTTGTCAAAAGTAAAAGCCCGAGCTTTACCACACCGGTTGAGAAGCCAGAGGGGGCACAGTGGAATGATGCCATGAAGGTCTATGACGATCTCACTTTTCGATTTGATGGTCGCGGTTATTTACCCCACGGTACCGCGCAAGTGTTTACGCTACCGATTGAAGGCGGCTCGCCGCGTCAGTTAACCCATGGCGATGCTGAGTTAAATACATCAGCTTGGTTAGATAATGATACGCTTTTAGTCACCGGCAACCGCGCAAAAGACCGCGACATGGACTTCATTGAAAGCGAGATATATGCCATTAAATTGCATGATTTGTCGATAACAGCATTAACCAACCGTGATGGCCCAGATGCCGGCGCAACAGTTTCGCCTAATGGCAAATATATCGCCTATATTGGTTATGATGACAAAGTGCTGTCTTATCAACAAAGTAATTTGTACATCATGAACGCAGACGGTACTCAAGCACGAGAGATAGCCGCTGATTTCCCTGGCAGCATTGGGCAAATAAAATGGCTGTCGACGAGTAAGTCGCTGTTGTTTTCGTCTGAAGACCATGGTTTTATTAGCTTGTATCGTACCGATCTAAAAGGCAAGGTTTCAAAAGTATTTACCGGTATTGGCGGTGGCTCCATTGGCCGCCCCTATGCCGATGGTAGTTTTTCTATCAGTCAGCAAAGCAAACCTCAAATTGCCTATATGGCCGGCTTCTCCGATCGTCCAGCCGAAGTCGGCTTGAGCGATTATCAAGGTAAAAAACAGCAAATTTTAACTAAGCTCAATGATGATTTATTGCCTTATTTAGATATGGCAAAAATTGAAGAGATCAAAGTAAAGTCTAGCCATGATGGCAAAGAAATTGAAGCTTGGGTGGCTTTTCCGCCCGACTTTAAAGCCGATGGTAGCTTTCCTATGATCCTAGAAATACATGGCGGTCCCTACACCATGTATGGCCCTTACTTTGCTAGCGAGATGCAACGTTACGCGGCCGAAGGTTATGTCACGGTTTGGGCTAACCCACGGGGTTCAACAGGTTATGGTGAGGACTTTGCGCTAGCAATCGACCGCGCTTATCCAGGTAATGACTATGACGATTTAATGACTGTGGTGGATGAAGTGGTGGCGCGTAAATATGTCGACGATAAACGTTTATTTGTCACCGGCGGCTCTGGCGGCGGAATTTTAACCGCTTGGATTGTCACCAAGACCCAAAGGTTTGCTGCAGCGGCCTCGATAAAGCCGGTGATTAACTGGATGACCATGGCATTAGCGGGTGATATTGCTCCTTATGTTAGGCGACATTGGATACGTGAAGACCCTTGGTCTAACCCAGAAGCATTTTTAAAGTTTTCTCCCATTCGCTATGTCGATAACGTTAAAACCCCCACCTTGATGATGGTGGGAGAAGAAGATTACCGCACCCCTTCATGGGAAGCAGAACAGTTCTATACAGCACTTAAAATGTTAGGTGTCGATACTGCACTGATCCGCGTGCCCAGTGCCCCGCACTATATTGCCGCACGGCCAAGCCGGTTAATCGCTAAAACCGATAATATTATCGGCTGGTTTACTAAGTATGATGTGGCGAAAAAAGATCAGCAGCATAAAACCGCACAGCAAGAGGAATAGCATAAAATGTATGTGCGGCTTATTATTACCTCTGCCGCACAGGCTATTTTTTAACATCAATGTAGCTAAAGTAGCTAAAACAGCGGAACAAAAACTGCGGTTATGTCTTAGAAGATGAATTAAAGTCGTTAAACCGTTAAACCACCGTCAACCGCTATGCTTTGCCCCGTGATATAGCTACCTTTATCAGACACCAGAAACTCAATCAATCCCGCAACTTCATCTGGCAGTCCTAGCCTCCCCATAGGTATTCGAGAAACGAGTTTATTGACCACGTCAGCAGAAGGTTGGGTATGATTTGGACCGTCTTTTTTAATATAACCCGGTACAATGGCATTAACCGGAATATTATTGCTAGCGAGCTGCATAGCTAAAGACTTTACCATGGCTTCAAGTGCGGCTTTTGATGCCGCTGATGCGGGTACATAAGTATCATCAAGTTGAAAACGATGGGCAAGAAATGAACTTATGGCAATGATTCTCGCTTGTTTCGATTGATAGAAGTAAGGCAACAGCAAAGTAACCATTTGATGAAACGCTTTGACATTAATATCTAAAGAACGTTGTAATGACTCAGAGCTAAGCTCACCAAACTTTGACCATTGCGGAAAGCCGGCACAATTAATCAACGTGTCGAGCTCACCGAGTTCATTCACCACGGACTCAATCAGTTCAAATGTTGAGGATTCGGCCAGATCACCCACCAGTAATTTAACGTTACAATCGGGCAATTGTGCTTTTAATTGCTGAAGACTTTCAATGTTACTACCTGTATGGAGTATTAAGGTATCCGCCTTAGCAGCTAAAGTTTTGGCTGTTGCTGCGCCGATACCAGTCGCAGCGCCAGTGATTAGAATATTAATTTCAGTCTCGCTTTAAGTAAGAAAATGACCCTAAAGTATACGGGTTGACCTGGCCACTTTCAAACCATTAGCAAGTGATCAGGCCAGCTAAATTTAGTCACCTGAGTTAAGTTCGTTAAGCTAGCTTTTTTCAATGCTCCTTGTTTACATTTAAATACCCTTATATTTTGATAATCAAGGTACGAGTGCATGCTTTTGCTATATCCCCAATAGATTAGCAAGGTTAAGGATCAGTCTGAATTAAGCATGAAATTTATCTGAATAAATAGCCTTTTTCGTCATATGATTAAGTAAGTCGTTATATTCGGTTGTCAAAGTTGATGTTATTACAATATCGCATGTAGGGTTAAATGAAGCGGATAACAAATCAATGGAAGGATAAATCAAAATGAGTAGAACAATGAAAACCCTTTTAGTTGTAGCCCATGCACCTTCTGAAAGGGTTTTCATT
>Ga0209344_10000985_pt1 | contig 41815 bp, 36 predicted proteins | sample Cruoilmetagenom6_FD_187293 | JGI IMG/M metagenome (GOLD analysis project Ga0209344, IMG submission 187293) | Oil polluted marine microbial communities from Coal Oil Point, Santa Barbara, California, USA - Santa Barbara Oil Seep Sample 6 (SPAdes)... | ecosystem: Environmental > Aquatic > Marine... | reverse complement strand
TCCCGTTTTGCTTCCTTCAGCAAATTCCGAAAGATAGCCGAGTGCGACAAGATTATTGGCCACTGTCTGCACATCGTTGCCCTGAAGCCCGCTGCCATTGACGACTCGATAGAGGGGTGTCACGCCTTGGAACAACAGAACCGGCTCTTCGTTTACGCGGTAGAGCTGCTGACCGCGGCCGACTACGGTGCCCACCGTCGGCAGCCAGGTGATAGTCCCGGTCTTCACTGCCTGGACTTCGAAGGATGAGCCAAAACCGAGGACGCCGGTGGCGGATTGGCTGAGGTGAAGATCTTGCCTTTCGACCGTGGCCGTCGCCAAATTTGCTGGCTTCTGCGGTAGCGATTCGGAGGGCGCTGCGGCTGCGATCGCCCACCATACAAGAGAAGCCACGACCGCCAGAACGGTGATCAGGCCGCCAACAACGGGCCAACGCGCGAGTAATCGACGGCTCATCACCGAAGCCAATCTCCTGCCGCGACAACCTCATCCTCACACTGCTCGTAGAACTGCATACCGAGCTGAACTGAGCTGCTGTCATCGCTCTCGCCGCCGAAAGCCACCATAACCCTGCCGTGCGACTCGTCAATTTCGACCTCGGCAACTCCGTGCCCGCGAAGGCAATCAACCACGGCTTGAACGAATTTTCGCGCATCCTTATTTTGAGAGTCGTATTCCCAGGGCATGAGGGGCGCTAGGACTCCGCATTCCTCATACGCTTGAGACTCTTTGGGGTTCTGCGCAGCCCCAGCGCGCGCCTCGGCGTCTGACTCGGGGGTTACGCCTGCTTCCACCTCGATGCACTCGTTGAATGCGGTGTAGGCAGCTTGCACTTCGTCCGAAGTCATATCGATTCTCAGGCGCACTGGCTCACCGTATTTTTCAATCATCGGATGAACTTCCGTGCGCTCGCTCGATGCAGAACCGCTTTCTGCGAGCGACGCAATATCGTCGACTTCGGGTTCCTCCGCCGCACACGCGGTTACCAGTGAGAGCGCGGCACAACAGCCGATGACGATCGCGAACGTAGGCCGACGTATGAGTGATCGTTCACGCAACATGGGGCGTTCCTTCCTCGAGTCTGATTGTCAGAATTTCTGTGACCGATATCGGCACTCGTCTGACGTTGGAATCGACGGTAGGAACAGAATGTGAGGACGACGTGAAGGACCCGAATTCATCACGTGAGGGGTGTTATCAAGTATCACCACGCACCGCAGCATCTTCCTAGACTGGCGACCATGGCGACGATTCTCATAGCGGAAGACGATGAACTTCAAGCAGAACTGGTTGGCCGCTACTTGCGCCGCGAAAAGCACAATACAACGATCGTCGCTGACGGCCGCACTGCCTTAGCCCAAGCCTCTGTTGAACGACCCGATCTCGTCATCCTTGACATCATGCTGCCCGAGCTCGACGGATTCGCGGTCTGCCGGGCGTTGCGTACTCGAGGTCACACCGTGCCGATCCTTATGCTCACGGCGAGAGATTCAGAAGATGCCTTGCTCACCGGGCTTGAACTCGGCGCCGATGACTATGTCGCCAAACCATATTCTCCGCGTGAACTCGTCGCGAGAGTGGAGGCGCTGTTGCGGCGTTCGAACATCGCTGAAGATCGCACGCTCCGGATCGGCTCGTTGGAGATTGACACGGCGAGACACAAGATTTCTCTCTCATGTGTCCCCTTGAGTCTGACGCCGAGCGAGTTCCAACTGATCTATGTGCTCGCGGAAAACGCGGGGATCGTGCTGAGCCGAGAACGACTACTTCAGCACCTGCACGGCTCCGACCGCTTCCTCACAACTCGAACAATCGACACTCACGTGAAGAATATTCGTTCCAAATTCGAGTTCGATCGCACTCGTTCTGTCGTGCTCCACACGGTCTATGGCGTTGGATACACCCTCGAAGAGAACCACGGTGACTAGTCGGCGCAGGCTCTCACCGCTGCGATTCCGGGCTGCCGTCGCTGCGGTGCTGATCACGTTCTTTAGCGTCGCGGGCACCCTATGGCTGGGAAGCACTATGCAGTTCAGCTACTACCTCGATGTCGAGGAACGGAACATGAACTCGAACATGGAGGTCATCGCAGTAGTCGAGGAATGGGCAGCCTCCCACGATAATTGGGACGAGTTCGGCCCAGTGTCGGTCCAGCTCGGGGAGGAAAAGTTTCGACGTATCGCGATCGTGTCGGGCGGCGAAACACTTATCGATACCCGGCCCGACTTGCCACTACCTACTTCTGCGCGCTACCCCATCGATATTTGGAAGAGCAGCACCCAATGGGCCTTCCAACAATTTGACGGCGAAACCGCGGCGAATGAGCGAGCGATGTTGGGCATGCTTCCGGCGAACGTCGCGGGAGCATTCGACCTCAGTGCCGTCACCCGTAGCGCACTTCTCGCGCAGGCCACCGAGACTGCCGAGTGTCTTGGTCTCCCTGTCGAAGAGGCCGTACGAATCTGGCCGAACGGGCGGCCGTTCATCCACCCGATGGCGCTGGAAGGATCAAAGTGCAGCACGGGGACACTGGCAGAGCCGGCAGAGACCGAACAGCGCGCTCTTGACGAGCTCACGACAGGAATGAACACGTGCCTGATTCGTGCCGGAATACCGCCCATCGACACCCTCGTTTTTGACCCAGCCCCGACTTCAGATCATCAGATCAGCTTTGCGGTCCTCGACACCGCCGAAACACTCCGCGCGGTCGCGCCAGGCTCCGAGGCGCGCTGCTTCGTCGCAGCAGCCCATGCTCAATCAGACGACTTTGTGGCACCGCCTGTTGACCTTTACCTCACTGACCACCGCGGCGACTACCGTGGACTATTCGATCTCAGCCCTGGCTCCAACGCCCGCATCGTTGCTGTGGTGCTTGCCATACTTACGCTCGTCTTGGCCACGGCGTGGTACATCACTTCGCCGGTCTTGCGCCAAGTGACGACACTTTCCCGGGCCACTCGAAAACTCGCCGACGGCGATCTTACGACCAAGGTGCCGGTTCATGATGACGAATTCGCCGAGCTTGCCACGACCTTCAACACCATGGCTCGTGATCTCCAAATCAGCAGAGACCAACAAAGCCAGATGGTAAACGACACAGCGCACGAACTGCGCACGCCCCTGACCAACCTTCGCGGGTGGATCGAGGGAGCCCAAGACGGGGTTGTTACTCTCGACCGTGATCTGTTGACTCTCCTCCACTCCGAAACCATGCGCCTGCAACACATCGCTTCGGATCTCCAGACCCTCACTCTCGCCGACGCCGGTCGGCTCGCGCTGAACAGCGAAGAGATGGACCTTTCGGCACTCATTGAGCAGACTGTGCGGGCAACCGCGGTGACCGCCCGCAAGTCCGGAATCACGCTTGCCGCCTATGCTTCGCCCGACCTCAAGGTATTCGCTGACTTGCTCCGCCTGCGACAAGTGCTCGACAACCTCATCGCCAATGCCATCAACCACTCCAATGGCACGATGGTCACGGTCGGGGCGAAACTCACCGGTGATTTCGTGGAAATCACTGTTGCTGACAACGGTCAGGGAGTAAGTGGCGACGCGCTACTCCACCTGTTTGACCGCTTTTGGCGTGGCGATCCTTCCCGCTCTCGTCATGCAGGAGGGAGCGGCCTCGGCCTCTCGATCGCTCAGCGCTTGGTCACTCTTCACCACGGCACGATCGAGGCAAAGAACCTGCCGAGACACGGGCTCATCGTTACCGTCCGAATGCCGGCATAGTCGCGAGTGCACGCCTGCTACTCCGCCTCGGGCAACTCCCACGGCGCCGCAACAGGGTAATACTCGTCGAGGAATGACCGCACCGCGGTCGCGCGATCTTCGGCCGAGATTTCGGGAAAGCTGCCGTCGTTGAGGCAGAAGAAATCACTCGAGCGCTTGCGCAACAGCGATCGCATCTTGCGCAAACCTTCCAGCGATGTCGTGTCGACGTACTTGACTTTGGCATCCGACTGAATCATCGCCTTGCCAGTGAGCAACGCGTAGTAGTGGTAAAGCGAATTAGTCACCGAGATGTCGGTGGCCTGCCGGAACGCACTCGCGCTCGTGCGCGTGAAGTCGTCAGGAAACTCCTGCTCGAGTTCTTTCAAGACGGAGACACGAAGCGGTGTGGCGGCATGCTCCAGATGACGAGTAATCGTTGCCCCGAATTTTTGCTGCAACAGTCGGCGGTTCACGCGAGCGGCGTTCTCAAACCCTGAACGTTCGATACTGCTTTCGCCCAGCCCAATGCGCGTTCGCGCCTCAATGAACCGTGAAATGCCACCAGGAGTAAAGAACGCCGCCGGGCTCACTGAACGGCCGAAGAACATATCGTCGTTGGAATATAGGAAATGTTCGCTCAGGCCGGGAATGTTGTGAAGCTGACTTTCGACCGCGTGCGAGTTGTGAGTCGGCAGATCTTCGAGGCGCTCAAAGAAGTCCTCGCTGCGCATCAGAGTCACCCGCGGATGCTCGGCCAACCACGCCGGGCGCGGAGAGTCGGTCGCAATGTAAATATTGCGAATCCAAGGAGCGAAAAGATGCACGGAACGCAGCGCATATTTGAGCTCGTCGAGCTGCCGAAAACGGGCCTCGGAATCGTCGCCTTCGCCAACGACAAAGTTAGCCATGCGGGCGGCACGCGCCTTCTGCCACTCAAGCTCGGCGCCATCAACCCACGAGAACACGATGTCGATGTCGAAAGTAATATCGCTTGCCAGGGGATCGAACATTCCTTGCAGCGTTGGCCAAGACTGGTCATAAAAGTCGACCGTGTCGGCGATGGCTTCTGCACGCGGAACCCAGCGACGCATCAACGCATTCGGGTTGGGGGCAACAACCTCATCGCGCACGTACTCCCACAGTTCCAAACGCACACCGAACGGGGCATCGAAGCGTAGTCGCCCTGCGGGTTCCACGCGAGGACGAAAGAGCATCATTGCTTTCGCTTTAATCGCTGAGGTGAGAACACCATCGGCGACGAGCACGGGGCTGTCACGAGCATCCGAGGCAAAAGGCTTGCCGTTTTCCTTGATGCGCGCGGGCTTCACGTAGAACGGTTCGTTCTGGCAGGCAGCGATCAAGGCAAAACCCAGCGCTTTACGGTGCTGTACATCGACGGCAAGCACCGGGGTCTCGCCGTCGCCACGCACCAACAGAAACGGGATGCCTGCCTCATCGAGTACACCGCGAAGAAACAGCAGATCTTCGCGCACTGCTTCACGCGGCGTCAAAGTGTCGTTGGTCAGTGCAAGCAGTCCATCGTGCAGCACCACGTCATCGCGGCTAACTACCGCGGGGGAAGAAACTGGATCAATCATGAGGCTCCATCGTTCGAGCCTGGCTGAAGTGCCCGACGACCGCTACGGTCCACCGGTGGCTACTGCGAGACTAACCTGAGCCGCTGAGAATCAGTCGATATCGGCGCGATTAACGCTGAGGCGTAGCCGAGACTCAACCGCGATGCCCCAATTGCTAAATGATCGCGCCGCTAAACCCTGACGCGACGAGGTCTGCCGTCTCGACGACCTGCGCGAACTCGTCGTGCAGGTTCACTTCAGTGATGTGTGCGAGCTCATCGGCCGTGACCTCTTCCCCCTTCGGACCAATACGGTCAAAAGTGTGAGTAGCGTCGGTGACAAATTTCACGTCGTAGCCAAGGTTGCCTCCCACCCGCGCGGTGGTTTCGCAGCAATGATTAGTCGTGATCCCGCAGACCACAATCGAGTCGATGTCGGATGCTTTCAGCCACGAATCCAAGTCGGGGCTGCCATGAAAGCTCGAGTTCACGTTCTTCGTCACGAGCAGATCGGGGGTGCCTGAGATCATCGTTTTGAACGCATTGCCTGCCGCACTCGGATGCAAGGGAGAGGTCACATCTGTTGAGTCGTGTCGAACGAACACAATGGGCCAGCCTTCGCGACGCCAGTGCCCGATGAGCACGGCAATGTTCGATTCGCAGTGCGGGTTATTGCGCGGCCCCCAGTAGTCCGCGTCGTCAAACCCTTGTTGCACATCGACAATGATGAGTGCTGCTGACATGACGACCTCCTAGGTTTAGCCGACGCTTACCCCGAATAGTAGTCCGAGCAGGTAGGTTGCCGCAGCCGCACCATAACCGATGGCCAACTGGCGAAGAGCTCGCTTGAGCGGCGATGCCCCGGAGAGCAGCCCTACGACCGACCCGGTGAGGAGCAGCGCGATTCCCACGAGCACTGATGCGATGATGACTGCGGTGAGGCCCTCAGCACCCAAGAGGTACGGAATCACCGGGATAACAGCGCCCGAGGCGAAGAAAGCGAAGCTGGATGCCGCAGCACCCAATGCGGTGCCGATCGGGTTGTGTTCGGCGTCGACCGTCGCGGTCTCGGCGTTGCGCCCAGCAAGCACTTCCGCGGCGTGCAGCTCGGCTTCTTCGGCGCTCATGCCGCGAGCGCGGTAGACGAGGGCGAGTTCGTTTTCATCGACATCGAGGTGCGGCACCGCCTCGGTCGCGACGGGACCGTGCGCTGCAGCCCGTTCAAGCTCGAGCTGCGACCGCACCGAGACATATTCGCCCGCGGCCATGGAGAGGGCGCCGGCGAGGAGGCCCGCAACGCCCGAGAGCAGCACGATGGCGGTCGGGAGACCTGCCGCGCTCATTCCGAGCACGAGTGCGAGGTTCGAGACGAGCCCATCGTTAGCTCCGAACACGGCGGCGCGGAACGTTCCCGAGAGGCGTTGACGTCCACGAGTGGCCAGTGCCCGCACGACCTCTTCGTGCACGGCCTCATCGGCGGCCATCGTGTCTGTCGCATCGGCGTCATCCAGGTACGGCGACCGTGACTCTGCTCGCTGTGCGAGCGCGAGTACGAATACCGATCCGAAGCGGCGGGCCAGGAAGCCCAGCATCCGGGTGCGGGGGTCGGTTGGCAACGCTCGCCCGGCTTGATCTCCGAGAAGTTTCAGCCAGTGATTCTCGTGGCGCTTTTCTGCGGCAGCAAGTGCCAATAGGATTTCGCGTTCTTCTCCTGAACGCCGAGACGCGAGATCACGATAAACGGCAGCTTCAGCGCGTTCAGCAGCGAGAAAGCGCCGCCAGCGCCGGATATCGCGGGGTGTCGGCTGACTGGTCATACCGTGAACTCGACTCCCCACGCCGCAGAGTACGTCTGTTCCGGTGCAAGCCAGACCAAGCCTCGGCCCGTGTTGAAGGCGTTCGGTGCCGCCGTAGTCGGTTCGATCGCGATCGCTTGAGCGGTTCCACTCAGGGTTGGAAAGTTGCGAGGAGTAAAGATCTGCACAAAGCCGAACGATTCGTCGACCATGACACGTAGTTCGCTCCCGTGCGGCGCGGTCAAGCGAGCCGCGACGCCATCAGCGGCATCGATGCCTCCGAACGCGGTATCGAAATCAAGGTCTCCGACCACGCGTCCGGCGCTGAGGTCGAACTCGGTGCCCGCGACCGCGACCTCGTCGGTGGGGTTGAGCCGCTCATCCGTTTCGAAACGAGTTGCGGCCGTCATTGTGAGCGTCAGTTCACCGGTGGGCACGTCACCGATCTTGAAGAAAGGATGTGCACCGAGACCGAAGGGCGCCTCATCATCAGAGAGGTTCGTCGCCGTGTGCGTGACGCGAAGACCGGACTCGCCGAGTTCGTAGCGCACCGTAGTGGCAATGTGGAAGGGGTAGCCGTGCTGGGGAAAGACCGTGGCGCCGAGGGTCACTGACTCGGCGGTGCGTTCGATGAGGGTGTAACCGGTGTTGCGCAGCAAACCATGAATGGCGTTGTTGCGGTCGCCTTCAGTGATGTCGAGCTGCTGGGTTTTGCCCTTGAGCATCCACTGTCCATCTTCGATGCGGTTGGGCCAGGGCGCGAGCACGATGCCATCGGCAAAGGGTGGTGTCTGCGACTCGGCGTAGGATTCCACGAGATCGATGCCCCCGATGCTGAACTCGCGCAGCGATGCCGCAAGCTCCGTGATGGTCGCCCGCGCCTCGCCCTGCTCAGTTGCACGAGAAATGATGTACTGGGTTCCGGTAGGCACGCTCACCGCCCTAGCCTACCGGCGCACTAGCCCCACAAAGAAAGCAGCCATGTCAGACATTCGCGATGACGTTCTTGACGACTTCGAAGCCATTTTCGGACACCCCGCTGTTGGCGTGTGGTCCGCACCCGGTCGGCTTACTATCCTCGGCGCCGCCGATGCCCCCGACACGGATGCCGAGCTGGCGATCGCCATCAATCGGCGAACCGTGCTTGCCGCGTCCTCTCGCGACGATCGCTCCGTGCGCATTGCCAGCGCTCTGGTTGACGAGATGGTGTCGCTTGAGCTGGATGAACTTGCGACTACCGCAATCACCGGGTGGAGCAGGATTGCCCTCGACATTGTGGCTGAGGTGATGGCCACAGCGGAAGACCCGGCGGCCCTGCGTGGTGTCGAAGTTTTCATCGACACGACGGTTCCGGTGGGAGCAGGATTAGGTTCCTCCGCAGCGCTCGAAGCGGCCCTCGCGTTGGCCCTCACCGATCTCTGGAGCCTAGACGCTGGCGTCGCGACTTTGGTAGAACATCCCGAGGTTGCCGCCAGTGTCTTCGCCCTCGACGACCATGCGCTCGTGCGATTGGAAGGCGAATCTCGGCCCGAGCCATTGCCCCTCGACTGGCGTACCGCCTCGCTCGAGCTACTCGTAATCGATACGGATGCTCCGACGACGGATGAACTCGACACCGCCATCGCCGACGACGAGGTTCGACGCACTCTGCACACCGTCACCGAGAACCAGCGCGTGCGGGATGCTGGCCTGGCGATCCGTGACGAGACTCCGCGAGTGCTCGGCGCGCTACTGGATGCCTCGCACGCAAGCTTGCGCGATGACTACGGAATTTCCACTACCGAGATCGATCTCGCGGTGGAGACTGCTGTGAGCGCGGGCGCCCTCGGCGCGCGGATGATCGGACGCCCCTTCAGCGGAGTCGCCGTCGCCCTCGTCGATACCGACACGGCATCCCGAGTGCGCGTTGCGCTCGACGGTGCCTTCGCGGAACATGCCCTCGGGCAGCCGACGGTGACGGCGGTCTCGCCATCACTCGGAGCCTTGCGCGACCGTTAGACCAATACCTTCAGCACGAACGCGACCATAAACCCGATCGCCACGACCGTGGCGATCCACACCCAGAATCGTGCCCACGGAAAGCGCCGCTTGCGAGGTTTGCGCTGCACACCCTGTGGTCGTGACACTTGTTGCAGCTTGGGCGCGGACGGCTTCTGCTCCACCGACTCTTCAGCCACGCTTATAGCCGTTCAGCCGCGTCGACGACGTTCTTTACGAGCATCGCGCGGGTCATTGGACCAACCCCACCGGGCATCGGTGAGAGGAAGCCGGCGATCTCGGCAACAGCCGGGTCAACGTCTCCGACGAGACGACCCTTGCCGGTTGCTTCGTCGATCACACGCGTGATTCCGACGTCGAGCACTGCGGCACCGGGCTTGACCCATTCTGGCTTGATGAGCCCAGCAGATCCGACGGCGGCCACGACAATGTCTGCCTGGCGCACATGGGTCTCTAGCTGCGTGGTACGGGAGTGCGTAAGAGTCACGGTGGCGTCGACGCCTTTATTAGTGAGGAGTAACCCGATCGGGCGGCCGACGGTTAGTCCGCGGCCGACAACAACAACGTGCTTGCCCGCGATAGGAACGTTGTAACGCTCCAGCATTTCGACGATTCCGGCCGGGGTGCACGGCAGCGGCGAATCGAGGGCAGTGCCGACTCCGAGCACTAGACGACCGAGGTTGGTGGGGTGCAGGCCATCCGCGTCTTTGGCGGGGTCCATGAGTTCGAGCATCGCGTTCTCGTCGAGACCGGCCGGCAGCGGCAGCTGGATGATGTAGCCGGTGACCGCAGGGTTCTCGTTCAACGCGACTATGGCATCCCGAACATCGTCTGCGGATGCCGTGGTCGGCAGATCAACGCGAATAGATTCAATGCCCACTTCGGCGCAGTCGCGGTGCTTGCCTGCCACGTAGGAACGGCTTCCGGGGTCATCGCCCACGAGAAGGGTGCCGAGGCCGGCAGTGATGCCGCGAGCCTTCAAGGCTTCGACTCGTTCGCGCAGCTCATTCTTCACTGCGGCTGCCGTGGCAACTCCATCGAGCTTTACTGCGGTCATCGTTTTCCGTTCGAATCGGGCCCATGCGCTGATCGGCCACTTACACAACTGCCACGTCTATTAAACGCTAAAGAGCCCATCTCCGTGTTCACACGGTGATGGGCTCTTGAGCGTCAGGCTGTTTCAGCCCGGCTTGGGGTTCTTTAGGCCCAGCTACCGGGGCTTTCGAGACCTTCGTAGAGCGGGAAGGCGTCGGCGAGCGCGCGAACGCGGGCGCTGAGCGCCGCCGTGTCAGCACCGGGCTTGAGAGCTTCGGCGATGATGTCGGCAACCTCGGTGAACTCAACATCGCCGAAACCACGAGTGGCGAGCGCCGGCGTACCGATGCGCAGCCCCGAGGTGGTCATCGGCGGGCGGGGGTCAGCGGGAACCGAGTTGCGGTTCACGGTGATACCTACAGCGTGCAGCAGATCTTCGCCCTCTTGACCGTTAATCTCAGACTTGCGCAGGTCAACGAGCACGAGGTGAACGTCGGTGCCACCCGTGAGAACGTCTACACCGAGCGAGGTCATGTCGTCTTGAACGAGGCGCTCGGCGAGAATCGTGGCGCCGCGAAGCGTGCGCTCCTGGCGGTCCTTGAAGTCGTCGGATGCCGCGAGCATGAACGCGGTCGCCTTGGCGGCGATCACGTGCATGAGTGGTCCACCCTGTTGACCGGGGAACACGTTGGAGTTGATCTTCTTAGCGATATCAACGTTGTTGGTGAGGATGAAGCCTGAGCGAGGACCACCGATGGTCTTGTGAACGGTCGACGACACGACATCCGCGAAAGGAACGGGGTTGGGGTGCAGTCCCGCAGCGACGAGTCCGGCGAAGTGTGCCATGTCGACCCAGAGCACGGCTCCGACCTCGTCAGCGATCGAGCGGAACTCGGCGAAGTCGAGCTGGCGGGTGTAGGCCGACCAGCCAGCGATGATGACGTGAGGCTTGACCTCAATGGCCGTGGCACGAACATCCGCCATGTCAAGAACGCCGGTCTCTTCGTTAACTCCGTACGCGTGAGCTTCGTAGAGCTTGCCCGAGAAGTTCAAGCGCATGCCGTGCGTGAGGTGTCCACCGTGGTCGAGCGAGAGGCCGAGGATGCGGTCGCCGGGCTGAGCAATAGCTGACAGCACTGCGGCGTTAGCCGAAGCTCCCGAGTGAGGCTGAACGTTGGCGTACGCCGAACCGAACAGGCTCTTGGCGCGCTCGATAGCCAGCTTCTCTGCAACATCCACAAATTCGCAGCCACCGTAGTAACGGCGCCCGGGGTAACCCTCCGCGTACTTGTTGGTGAGAACCGAGCCCTGCGCTTCGAGAACAGCGCGCGGAACAAAGTTCTCACTCGCGATCATCTCGAGAGTATTGCGCTGGCGGTCGAGCTCTTGAGCGAGCACCGCAGCGATCTCGGGGTCTACCTCAGAGAGAGGCGAAAGGAATGAGGACACAGATGATCTCCTTGCGACAGGTGGTGGATACCTCTAAATGTACCGGGTGCTGGTGAAGGTCGCGAGAACCTGCAAGAATTGACGACAGTTAGTTAGGAACCCTGACAAACCCTTCGCCGAACGGAACTCAATGACGACTCCCCCTGTGATGCCCGCGCCCGTCCACACGCGCGCCACGACAGGCCACTTCTCACTCACGGCGAGCACGATCATCCGCGCCGAGGGAACTGCGCTCAACGTCGCTCACTATCTCGCCGATTCCCTCCGCCCCGCCACCGGATTCGCGCTGACTGTCAACGAAGCCGGAACCCCGCCCGTAGGCGCCCCGCCCGCGATCTCTCTGACGATCGGCGACACCGCCCTCCCCCGCCCTGGCTACCGGCTCACCATCACTGCCGCCCACATCGACCTGCGAGCGGATGACGCGGCTCACCTCTTCACCGGGGTGCAATCTCTGCGCCAGCTCCTCCCGCCCGCGATCGAGGCGTGCACGCTGCAACCTGGCCCGTGGCTAATCCCTGCGATGGAGATCAGGGACTACCCGCGCTTTTCCTACCGAGGCGCCATGCTTGACGTCGCCCGCCACTTCTTCTCCGTCGCCGACATCAAGCGCTATCTCGATCGAATGGCACTGCTCAAGCTCAACGTGCTTCACCTGCATCTCACCGACGACCAAGGGTGGCGACTGCACATCGACTCGTGGCCAAACCTCACCGCATTCGGTGCGACAACCGCAGTAGGCGGTGGAGCCGGAGGCTTCTATAGCAAGGCCGACTACAGCGAAATTGTGGACTATGCAGCAAACCGCTACATCACGATCGTTCCTGAAATCGATGTGCCTGGCCACACGAATGCGGCGTTGGCCGCTTACCCCGAATTGAACACCGATGGCACAGCCCCCGCACCGTACACCGGCATCGAAGTCGGGTTCAGCTCGCTCGGCATCAACTCACCAGTGACCTACCAATTTCTCGACGACGTGTTTCGAGAAGTCAGCGAACTCACCCCCGGCCCGTACCTCCATCTCGGCGGAGATGAATCGCTCGCGACAAGCGAAACGGACTACCTCGAGTTCATCAGACGCGCCGCCCAGCTCGCTGCGCAGTATGGCAAAACACTCATTGGCTGGCACGAAATGGGACGCAGCCACGATCTCCCCGAGGGCACTCATGGCCAATACTGGAGTTACGTCACGCCGCGGGAAGACGCCGACAAGCGCGTCGCGTCGTTTATCGACCAGGGCGGGCGCATGATCATGTCACCGGCCGACGCCATCTATCTCGACATGAAGTACACCACTGGCGACACCCTAGGCCTCGAGTGGGCCGATGGCCCGACCACCCTGCACGATGCCTATCACTGGGATCCTGCCACGATCGTGCCGGGGATCGGCGACGAACACATTCTCGGAGTCGAGGCTCCACTGTGGACCGAAACGATCGACAATCTGCCCGATCTCGAATACATGGCATTTCCGCGCATCATTGCCGCCGCCGAAATAGCCTGGTCCCCTCGCGAAGCTCACGATTGGGCAGGATTCATCCAGCGTCTGGCAGACTGGGCACCGCGACTCGACGCCGCTGAGATCACCTACAACCGCGTCCCTGAAGTGAGTTGGCCCGAAGTGAGCGAGGAATCGTGAACAACCATGTCATCCATTCAGCACGGCTCGTGAGTGATCATGAGGTCACAGCAGACGGGTGGATCGTGTGGAACGGCGACACTATCACCGCGACAGGCGTTGGCGAAGAGTGGCGTGTTCACACCACAACCGACACAACCGTTGTGGATGCCGCCGGGCGATACGTTACTCCGGGCTTCATCGATCTGCACTGCCACGGTGGCAATTCTGCGACCTTCGATGACGGAGCTGCGGCGATCCACACAGGCCTCAGCGCGCACCGCTCCCACGGAACAACGCGATCGGTCGTCTCGCTCGTGAGTGGACAGCATGACCGGCTGGTGCAGAGCCTGGCGACGATCGCTGAGTTAGCGGCGACGGACCCCCTCGTGCTCGGCAGCCACCTCGAGGGCCCCTTTCTCAGCCACGATTTCAAGGGCGCCCACAGCCCCGAAGCGTTGCGCACCCCGACTACTCGCGAGATCACAGAGCTCCTCGCCGCCGCTGATGGAACCCTGCGCCAGGTCACGCTCGCACCAGAACTCGACGGCGCGCTCGATGCCATCGCACAATTCACCCGGGCCGGTGTCACGGTGGCCATTGGTCACACCGCGGCGACCTACGATGAAAGTCTCGCCGCGTTCGACGCGGGGGCGAAATTGCTCACGCACGCCTTCAACGCGATGAACGGCATCCATCACCGCGCGCCCGGACCCATCGCCGCGGCTGCGAGTCGCGAGTCAGTCATTCTCGAGGTCATCAACGACGGTGTGCACGTGCATCCAGAGGTGATCAGAATGCTGTGGGCCTGGGCTCCCGGGCGCATTGCGCTCATCACTGATGCCATGGCCGCGGCGTGCGCCGGCGACGGAGACTATTCCCTCGGCGGGCTGGCCGTGACCGTAGACGACGGGGTTGCCCGTTTGAGCGAGGGAGGAGCAATTGCCGGCTCAACGCTGACGATGGATGCCGCGGTGCGTCGGGCTGTCACCGACGTGGGACTCAGCCTGCCGCAGGCCGTTGCCGCGGCAGCCAGTGTTCCTGCTCGCGCTCTTGGGCGCTCTGGCGACTTAGGCTCGCTTGCCGCCGGATTCGCTGCCGACGCCGTACTGCTCGATAACGACCTTAGGGTGCAGGCGGTGTGGGCTGCTGGTCGCGAACTGCCGTGGCCCGAGCATCCCGACGCCTAAGAAGCTCGCCGCCCACAAGTGCGAAGGCAACCGCGACACCCAAGATTCCGGCGTCAAACCCGGGCAATGACAAGATGCCGTACTGGTCGAGCAGGATGCCGCCGAACAGCGCTCCGCCGCCGATACCGATGTTGAACGAGGTTGTGAGGTACGCCGATCCGACGTCGCGCATGCGCGGGGAGGCCAGTTGCAAGAGTCGGGTCTGAATCATTGCGGGCACCCCGCCAAACGCCATGCCCCAAATGGTAATGACGGGGAACATGATCCAGGGTGCATCAGGGAACATTCCGAGCAGAGCCGCGCACACCGCGACAAGCGCGACCGTCACGATAATAATGCTGCGCGGGAAGCGATCGACGAGGAGACCAGCCAGCGCAAGGCCAACGGCACCTGCGGCACCGAAGATCAAGAGAACTCCCGCGACGGCACCCGGTTCCACGCCAGCGGGCCCAATGAGGTAGGGAACGATGTACGTATAGAAGAGATTGTGGCCGAGCATGACGAGAGCCACGAGAATGCACACGTAGATCACTCCAGGCACGGAGCGGTCTTTGCGCAAAGGAATCGAGATCTCCCCTGTTGCCAACGGCTGCTGGTGATCGACGGGAGGGAGCACCCGCACGACCATGATCGTGAGCGCCAAAATGATGACGGCAATCACCACAAACGCGAGTCGCCACCCGAGTGCGTGACCCAGCGCGGTGCCTACCGGCACTCCAAGAACGAAAGCGGCGGTCGCTCCCGCGCTCGTGACAGCAACGGCTCGACCCACCTGATGCGGCGGAACGAGGTGAGCGGAGTAAGCCCCGACTACAGCCCAGAACAGTCCGTGCGAGAGCCCGCCGATGACGCGCGCAATGACAAGTACCGCGTAGTTTGGCGCTGCTGCCGCGAGGAGGTTTCCGACAACAAACACGAGCAGCACGATGATCACGAGCTTCTTGCGGGGTTGATTGCGAGTGAGCGCAGCAAGCGGTGCGGTTGAGAGCACGACGGTTGCGGCGAAAATCGTAATGAGCAGCCCTACTTGGGACTCTGAGACCGAAAGTTCCGCGGCGATCTCCGGCAGCAGCCCGGTGGGCAACCACTCGCTCGTCACTGAGGTGAAGATGAGCGCCGAAAGGGTAAATAGCCCTGCCCACGGAAAGGCTTGGGGCGACTGTGCGGTGGATGAAGTGTGTGGCGTGCTCATATTTGACTAAGTGTAGCCGCGGCACCGGTACGCTAATTCAGTGACCACCTCAATGCACTGGATCGTAACCCTCACTTGTGACGACAAGCCCGGCATCGTTCACGCCATCAGTGGCGCCATCGTTGAGGCCGGCGGCAACATCACAGAATCGCAGCAGTTCTCCAGCGACGACACGGGGCGCTTCTTCATGCGCCTTCAAGTGGAGTCGGATGCTCCGCGCGAAGTTTTCGAGCACGCCCTCGCCCCCGTGACCGAGCGGTACGCGATGGAATGGCAACTCGACGTTGTGGGGCGCCCGCTGCGCACTCTCGTGTTGGCATCCAAGGCCGGACACTGCGTGAACGACCTTCTGTACCGCCAGCGAGCAGGCCAGTTGCCGATCGAGATGCCACTGATTATGAGCAACCACCCCGATCTGGGTTCGCTGGCCGAGTTCTACGAAGTTCCCTTCGAGTCCCACGCGGTCACGACGCCCGGCCAGAAGTTGGCCTTCGAAGACCGGATCCTTGAGGTCGTAGAGCAACACGATATTGAACTCGTGGTTCTCGCCCGCTACATGCAGATTCTCTCCCCCGAACTGTGCGAACAGTTGAGCGGCAAGATCATCAACATCCACCACTCGTTCTTGCCCGGATTCAAGGGTGCGAACCCCTACAAGCAAGCCCACGCTCGCGGCGTAAAGCTCATTGGCGCGACCGCGCACTTCGTCACGAGTGACCTCGACGAGGGCCCGATCATCGAACAGAACGTGGTGCGAGTCGACCACGCCAGCACGGCAAGCGAACTCGTGTCTATTGGGCAAGACGAAGAGAGCCGCACCCTCACTCAGGCCGTGAAGTGGTTCGCTGAAGACCGTGTGCTTCTCGATGGGGCACGCACGATCATCTTCCGCTAGTCAGCCTCCAAAACCTAGCGCAGCCGTTCCCAGTCGAGGCGGTTCTCCCAAGAGTAGCGATAGTAATCGGCGAACTTCAGCTCGGATGCCGCCGCCTCGTCCACAATCACCGTGACGGTCGAGTGCAACTGAATTGCCGATCCCGGCAGGCTTGCCGTTACCGGCCCCTCAACCGCGCCCGCGAGCGCCTCCGCTTTCGCTTCGCCAAACGCCAGCAGAACGAGGTGGCCCGCACGCTGGATGGTGCCGAGCCCCTGCGTGATGCAGTGCGTGGGCACGGCGTCGGGAGAGTCGAAAAAGCGTGCATTATCGAGCCGCGTCTGCTGGGTCAGGGTCTTCACGCGCGTGAGCGACGCGAACGAAGATCCGGGTTCGTTGAAACCGATGTGACCCGTCGAACCGATGCCCAAAATCTGCAGATCGACGCCACCCGCAGCAACAATTTCGCGCTCATAGTCGACTCCCGCTGTCTCGACAGGCCCGCTCTCGGCCGGAACCTGCACGAGCTCGGGCGTCAACCCGAGCGGTTCAACAACCTCGCGCGTGATGACCGAACGGTAGCTTTCGAGGTGCCCCGCAGGCAATCCGACATATTCGTCGAGAGCGAAGCCCCGCACAGCAGAAAGGTCGAGAGCTCGAGCCGCGAGCGCAGACCACGTTGTTAAGGGCGTCGACCCGGTTGCGAGGCCGAGGACGGCATCCGGAGTCTGGCGCACGAGCGCTTCGATGAGGTCGGCAGCGACTTCGCCCGCGGCCTCTTTCGAATCGACGATCACCACTTCTGCCATGTCAGCGCTCCTCTCGTGTCGTTGCTGTGCGCGCGAGGGGTAAATCCCCGCCCTGCATGTTCACCATGGCGGCGCCGACCGCGGCGGCCGGAAACCCTGGGGGCACACCATGCACCCGTCCACTCAAGCCGATCGAGCCGAGGAATGCCGAAGTGGTCTCCCACTGCGCTAACACTTTCCGCACGTCGCCGAGCAAGTCATCCAGTGTGCTGACGCCCCCACCCAACACGACCGAATCGACATCGATCGTGAGCACGAGCAGCCGCACCGCTGAGGCGACGTTCTCGACGAGACGGTTTCGCACGGCAACCGCAGCCGCATCCCCGGATGCCGCCGCCTCAAAGAGGGCGGTCGTCGGTTGGTCCGAGGTGGTCGGCCACATTCGTGCGACACCCGACCCGGAAGCCACCGTCTCTAAGCAGCCTCGCTGGCCGCACGGACACTCCAGCCCATTCGGATCAATGGGAACGTGTCCGATCTCCCCTGCCGCTCCCCGAGACCCACGCCAGAGAGTTCCCCCGAGAACCAGCCCCGCCGCAAGCCCCGTCCCCAGATTGAGAAAGGCCATGGAATGACTCGGGTCATTCTCCATGAGATGAAACGCTCCGAGTGCAGCCGCGTTGACATCGTTGTCGATACTGACGCTACGACCGAGTCGAGCCTCAAGCTCAGCCCCGAGGTCGAGTCCGTCAATCGCAAGGTTGAGCGCATGCGAGACCCGACCCTTCACTACCGTGCCCGGGATACCGATTCCGATGCTCGTGAACTCCACGGCCGTAACCCCCACGCGCGACGCCAATTGTTCAAGCGCAAGCACCGTGGATGCCACGAGAGCCGACGGTCCGATACCGGAGCGAACGCGCACTTGGCCTGCGATCGCGCCACTCTCGTCGATGGCTACGGCATCCGTTTTGGTTCCCCCGATGTCGATGCCGACGGTGAATTGCCCGGTCACCCCTTCACCGCCCCCGAAACCAGCCCGCTCGTCATCCGCCCCTGAACGACGAGGAAGAAGATGATCACGGGGATCGCCATGAGGGTGGAGCCCGCCATAATGGCCGACCAGTTTGTCGTGCCGTTGGCGATCTGGAAGGTGCGCAACCACACCGGGAGGGTCATCATCTCTGGTCGGGAGTTCACCACGAGCGCGAGCAAGAACTCGTTCCACGCTTGAATGAAACCGAATACTCCCGTCGCGACCAGCCCCGGCGCCAGCAGGGGCAAAGTGATGCGCCAGAACGCACCTGACCTTGAGAGCCCATCGATCATCGCTGCCTCTTCAAGCTCGACCGGCACCCCATTGACGAAACCACGCAGGGTCCAGATGGTGAACGGCAGCACGGTGGCGACATACACAATCGTGAGCCCCACGATCGTGTTGAGCAACGACCAACTATCCAGCACGCGATAGGTGGAGACGATCATCGCCTCGGCCGGAATCATCTGCACAATCAGAATCGTGAGGATGAACCCCTTGCGGCTCTTGAACCGAAAGCGAGTCACGGCAAGCGACGCCAAAAAGGCGAACACGAGCGCAATGACGACGGTCGACACCGTCACGGCGATCGAGTTGCCCAGGGCCGGCATGAACTGCGAGCGCGTCGCATCAAACAGCACCGTCTCATAGTTGCGGAGAGTAAAGTTCTCCGGCCAGAAGTTCACCTCAGAACCGATAATCTCGTTGTTCGGTTGAAACGACGTCTGCACCATCCAGTAGACCGGAAAGATCGAAAACGCGGTGATAACGGCCGCGACACCGCTCAGGGCGACCTGGGTCGCTTTGCGTGCGCCAGAGCCGCGGCGCACCGGTTTCGGCGTCGATGATAGTGCTCTTCGCGGCGCCCGACGGGCTGTTGAGGTGCTCACAGCTCCTCCTCCTTGATGCTCTGGCGAACGTAGTAGAACGAAATCGCGGTAATGACGATCACGGTGATAACCGCAATCGCACCGCCGGTGCCGTACTCCCCCGTTCCGAGTGAGTTTTGATAGATGTAGACGCCCAGCGTTGAGGTCTGATCCTTGATCCCGCCGATTCCCTGCAGCGCGAAAATCTGCGTGAACACCCTCAAGTCCCAAATGACTTGCAAGATGAACACCACGAGAAAGATCGACCGCAGGTACGGGAAGATGATGAGTCGAAAGCGCTGCACGGGCCCCGCGCCATCCAATTGCGAAGCTTCGAGCACCTCATCCGGAACCTGGCTGAGACCGGCGTAGACCGTGAAAGCGACGAAGGGAATGGCGCCCCAGATCACGATCAGCGCGGCCACAAAGAAGAAGCTGAGCGGCTCGATCAGCCACGAGTGACCGATGTAGTCGAGCCCAAACCAGTGGGTGAGCACGTAGTTGACGACGCCATACCCGGTGTCGAACATCCACCCCCACACGATCGTGGCGGTCAGCGCAGGCATTGCCCACGCCAACAAAAGGCCTATAGACAAAACGAGCCGCATTACTTTGCCGAGAGCGGTCATCAAGAGCGCGATCAACGTGCCCATGACCATCGTGGTGACAACACAGACGGCCGCGAACGCGAAGCTGCGGAACATGACGAGCCAGAACGACTGATCGGTCAGCACTTCAATGTAGTTAGCGAACCCAATAAAGGGAGCGGGTGCGCCAAAGACTTGAGCGCGACCAAACTCTTGAAAGGACATGACCACGAGTTGGACCAGCGGCCAACCGATGATGGCAACCAAAACCGCGACCGCGGGAATCAGCAAAGAGTAGGGGGTGAACTGTGCGCGCGGCTTCTTTACCGCACGCTGACTGCCCGATTGCGAAGGTGCAACGAGGCGGTCACCGTCGATGTCGCTGGGCGCGACATCGTGCGTTGGGTTCGGTGACATGGGAGCTCCCGGTTAATATTGGATGGTGCCTCGAACCTTTTCCTAGGGCGATGGCAACGAAATGGGTGCTCGGCTCGGTCATGCACGACCGAGCCGGGCACCCTTGGGTTAGAGCGTGTGCCGTTACCGGCAGGGGCGACTAACCGTTGAGAATGCTGTCGATCTTGGCGTCAAGATCTTTCGCGAGAGACGACACGTCGCCACCCTGAGCGATCTGAACGAAGAAGTCGGTGAGCGCACCCGAAGCCTCGACGTCAGCCCACTTGGGGGATGCCGGAGTCAGCCGAGCGGCACCTGCGGCTTCAGAGATTGCCACGGCAACCTCATCTGTTCCGAGGGTGTCTGCCAGTGACAGCTTTGCCGGCACGAGTCCGTTGGCACCGTAGATCGACTGGAACTCATCGCTCAAGATGATCGCGAGTGCTTTCTTAGCGAGTTCGGGGTGAGCCGACTTTGCCGAGATGGCGATGTTGGATCCTCCAGCGAACACCTGCGCTGCGCCGCCATCCTTACCGGGCATGGCGTAAACACCGAGGTTAGCTTCCTCGTCGGGGCAACCGGGGGTTTCAGCATCCAACGGAGCCAGGATTGACCACTTCACCCAGCTTGGCGCTGAGAGTTGAAGAGTGGTTCCTTCGCAGTAGCCAACCTGAGGGTTGGTTTCATTGGCGTCCTTCGGGGCCCGCGACGCATTCGTCATGACCTCTTGAACCTGCTCAAGACCGGCGATCGACGCAGCGGAGGAGAACTGTGACTTCCACTCGCCGCCCTCGAAAGTGGCAACTTCACCGCCGTTTTCCCAAATGAAGGGAAGGGCGTTGTACCAGTCCTGTCCTGGCCACCAAATTCCGGATGCACCCGGGTTGGCGTCGGCGAGAGCGGTTCCGTTGCTGACGTACTCGTCAAGCGTCGTCGGAACACTCAGTCCTGCGGCAGCAAGCGCATCCTTCTTGTAGAACACGAGTCGCGAGCCCGAGTAGAGCGGGGCTGCGTAGAAGGCGTCATCGTAGGTTCCGGCCTCGACGAAACCGGGAAGCAGGTCGTCGCCACCGAGGGCTTCATAGTTGTCCGTGAGGTCGAGAAATGCACCCGCCGACGTGAACGCTGCTGCTTGAGTGTTGCCGACCTCGACAATGTCAGGGCTGTCGCTTCCGGAGAGATTCGTCGTGAGCAGGTCGACGAGACCGCCCCACGCTTGCTCTTCAATGGTGAGCGTAGAGCCGGGATTTTCCGACTCGAAGGTGTCGATCAGGTAGTCACGGGCCTCTTGGGGAGTATCCGTTCCGACCAACCACACACGCAGGTCAGCCGTGGCATCTTCGCCACTGCCGCTATCCCCTGCCGAACAACTGGCCAGCGTTAACGCTGCCACGACGCTGAGCGCCGCGATACTGAGTTTCCTCACTGTGTTTCCTTTCCTAGGGCGATGGTGTCAGCGGAAATCTGATCACCTCGTGGTGCAGGAGCTCGACTATGAGACTCCGAGTTGCGCGGAGAGCACCATCACGGCTGCGCCGCGCATGACGATGTCTTCTCCGAGCGCTGTCATCCGCACCGTCAGATCGCCGTGGAATTTGGCCATCGTTCGGGCGCGGAGTGTCTCGACGGTGGCGTCTTTCAACGCACCCTCAAGTAGGGAGGTCGGGCCACTGAGCACAATCTCCGAGAGATTGAGGGCACCGACAACAGGAGCTAGGGCAATGCCGAGACGCTGCCCCGCTTCTGTGAGAACTGTGAGCTGAGCCGTGTCACCGGATGCAGCGGCACGCGCCGCTTCGAGTCGCGGTGTTGCTAACCAGGTTTCCAGACACCCGGTCTTGCCGCAGGCGCATTCCATGCCGCCATCGGTGCCAACAACGACGTGGCCAATCTCGCCCGCGGCAAAAGTGCTTCCGAAGAGGGGAATGCCGCCGAGAAGCAATCCAGCACCAACACCATGTCCTACCTTGACGAGCATCATGTCGCTTGCCGCTCCACCAAAGCTGTGCTCGGCAAGCGCAGCGACGTTGGCGTCGTTGGCAACGACAACGGGGAGGTCGAATCGTTCCGCAAGCGTGGACTGCAATGGCAGGTCACTCCAACCGAGGTTGGGAGCGCTCAGCACGATACCGCCGAGGTCGACGATTCCGGGAGAGCCGATACCGATGCCGAGCACCGGGCGGGTCACGTTGGCGAGCAACGCTTCTACGAGGGAGATGACTTTGGCCGTGGCATCCTCCCCGCTGCTGTCAGCGAGGGGAATATCGTGGCGGTGACGGATGCCACCGTGCAGGTCCATGACGGCGCCACGGAAGGTGCTGTAGTCACTGAGGTCGACGCCGACAATGTCGAAGGCTTCCGCGTTGAGTTCGAGCATCGTCGCTGGTTTGCCTGGACGGCTGCCTTCGCGGTGTCCCTTCTCGATGACCAGGCCGTCTGCAATGAGCTCGGCGACAAGGTCGGAGATCGTCACTCGCGTGAGCCCCGTTTCGCGGGCAATATCTGCACGGCTGAGTTCCCCTTGGCGGTAGAGCGTCTGCAGCACGAGCGATCGGTTGTGGTTGCGTGCGTGCTCCGGTAGCACTTTTGCCGTTGGGCGAAGTGCCTTTCCATTCGTGAACCCCATTGTCATGTTTGTTAGTAAACTTTACGAACTAAAGATTTGCAACCCCTTTGGCAAAATTGGTCTGACAGTGGGCTCTCTGAGAATGCCCCGGGAAGTCAACAAAAACCCGGGTTTATCCCTGTTCGGATCGGGCATACTGAACACTCGCCAACCTCTGGGAGCCCCATGCGTCACCTCACCGACAGCAAGACCGCCGTAGCCCTCTTCGCCGGTGTCACCCTCGTGGGTGCACTCTCCGCGTGCTCCTCCCCGAGCACCGGAGCCGACAGCGGTTCCACGGATGTCTCCGCTCCCGACGCCGGCAGCCCCGCCTCCAGCACAGGCGCTGAATACAACGACGGCACCTACACCGAGACCGGCGACTACACCTCGCCCGACGGAGCGGAAGAAGTCGAAGTAACGCTCAGCCTCGAGAACAACGTCATCACCGACGTCACGGTCGTCGGCTTTGGCGAAAGCCCCAATTCCAAGCAGTTCCAGGGCGAGTTCATCAACGGAATCGCCTCCGAAGTAGTCGGAAAAAATATCGACGAGCTGGCTGTCGACAAGGTTGCCGGTTCCTCGCTCACTAGCGGCGGTTTCAACAAAGCCGTCGACGCGATTAAGGCAGACGCCCTCGCCGAGTAAATCGTTCGATGCCATCGGTGCGCCCTGGCAGATCGATACCGCCCAGCCGCTGAGCGCTGAGCTCGAGACCGCGATCGCCGAGCGAATCGATGCATTCGATCACACCTACTCGCGATTCCGCGAAGACTCCCTCGTTTCCGCCATCGCGCGCATTCCGGGCACCTACCGTTTTCCACCGGACGCTCCTGCGCTGTTCGAGCTATACCGACGTCTCTACGACGCCACCGCAGGCGCTATGAGCCCGCTCGTCGGTCGCGCTCTGGAAGAACTCGGCTACGACCGCACTTATTCGCTCACCCCAAACACGACCCGCACGCGCGTGCCCGACTGGCACGAAGCCATCAGCTGGAACGGCACTGAACTTACGACCCTCACGCCCGCACTTCTCGATGTCGGAGCCGCAGGCAAAGGCTACCTCGTTGATCTCGTCAGCGAGGTACTGCGAGAGCACGGAGTCGGCGCGGCAACGGTCGACTCGAGTGGCGATATTCTGCACCGCGGCGGTGGTCAATTGCGGGTCGCTCTAGAGCATCCGCTAGACACCAGCAAAGCTATCGGGGTTGTCTCGGTGAGCGATCAAGCGATCTGTGCCTCAGCGCCCAATCGACGGTCGTGGGCAGGCGTTCACCATATTGTGGATGCGCGCACCGGCCACCCCACCGACCGCGTCATTGCGACTTGGGCCATCGCGCCGACCGCGCTCGAAGCCGACGGAATCGCCACCGCTCTCTTCTTCGCGGAGGCGCCAATTGTGGCCGACCATCTCGAATGCGAATTCGACTTCGTGCGCATGTTTGCCAGCGGACGAGTAGAGTCTTCGCCACACCTCAACGGGGAGCTATTTACATGAAACGTTGGTTAGACCGCACCCTCGGCGCGATCGTTATGTACACACTCGTGCTCGCGTCGCTCGTGATTGTGGCGATAGCAGCGATCGTTCTCGCGTTCGTTGACCTCGTCTCCCCCGACCCATTCGCACTGCTGGCAAGCCTGCCCACCGCCGTCGCCTTCAGCTATGGCGCAAGCTGGGTGGGTGCGCGCATAGTGCGCCAACGCCCTCACCTCGAGTCGTCGCTCATCACCGGCTTGCTCGTGTTTTTCATCATGGCACCGAGCATGCAATTGACGGGCCTACTCGCTATCGCGCTGGCATCCACCGTCGCCGGAGCATCCAAATTTGTTATCGCATTCCGCGGTCGCCATATTTTCAACCCTGCTGCCCTCGGCGCTTACGTTTTCATCTTTGCGCCGCTCGGCTTCCCCACGTGGTGGGTCGGGACTCCCCTGCTTCAGCCGGTCATTGCGGTCGCCGCGTTTCTCATCCTCTATCGCACGCAACGCCTCGATCTTGGGCTTGTTTTCGTCGTTTTCGCCGCCAGTATCCGCATCGCCTTCACGCTCAACGACGGCGGCAGTCTCACTGATGCCCTCAGCTTCACCTTCGCATCATCGCCACTCGTCTTCTTCGCGGGCTTCATGCTCAGCGAGCCTCTCACTCTGCCGCCACGACGCTGGCAGCGTCTCAGCCTCGCCGTTATCGTGGCGCTGCTGTTCGCCATCCCGTTTCAGATCGGGCCGCTCTACAGCGACCCACTATTGGCGTTGCTCGCCGGCAACCTCATCGCATTCTTCTTCACCCAGCGACGCACTATTCGGATGTCGTTGGTCGAGAAGGCAGAGCTGGCCCCGGGCACTTGGGAACTCACTTTTGCCCCGCACCGCTCGCTCTCGTTCCGTGCGGGCCAATACATCGAGCTGTCGATCCCGCACGCCGCAGCAGACTTCCGCGGTGTACGCCGCTACTTCACCATTTCGTCCCCGCCGGACGCGGGCGGGATGGTTGCCGTCACGTTCACGACTCCCGAGAAACCCAGCAGCTTCAAGGCCGCTCTCCTTGCATTGCCCCGCGGAGCGCAGGTCAACGCGACAGGAATCTGGGGCGACTTCGTGCTGCCTAGGAACACCGCAGAACCTCTGCTCCTCGTTGCCGGCGGAATCGGGGTCACCCCATTTGTGAGCCAACTTGCGCACACTCATCGCGAAGCCGAAGGTCGTGACATTGTGCTCGTCTACGCAACGTCACGCAGCGAACCGTTGCCGTTCAGCCAGCCCCTCAGCGCAACGGATACCCGCGTAATCGTCTTCGGGCCTCACTCTGTCGCCACCCTGCCGCAGGGATGGGAACTCGGCGGGGAAGGCCGCATGGACGGCAACGCCCTCTCCGAACTCGTGCCGGATATCGCCAACCGCCGCGTTTACCTTTCGGGCCCGCCCGCGCTCGTCAACGATCTCAAGGCGACCCTTCGGGCCAACGGCGCTCGACGCATCCACACCGACTACTTCTCGGGGTACTAAGTAACGGATCGAGCCCTCAGCGCACTACCTTTGCCGCGCGACCGCACGGTGGATTACGCCTGCGTGCTGCAAGCACGCCTTCTTGGGTGCCGAATCGCACCCGGAGGCAGTGCGCTAAACAGAAATTCCGATTTCGACGACTCGGCCAGCAGGATTGAGGCCAGACTCCGGCATGATCGTCAACTCCGGCATCTTCACGTGCTGAGAAGCGTGTTCTTCACGCCGCGATACCCACGTCGCGTAGTCCTCCGTCGTGCGCCAGGTGCTCGTGACAACGATCGGTCCCGTACGGTCAACGGGCACCAGAAGCTCTCCACTCACGGCAAGACCAGACGCAATCGCTCCTTCGAGGATTTTCTCAGACCGGTAGTAGTCGACGACCGCATCGTAGTTTCCGTCGCGAGGCCAAACTTCAAGAAGGGTTCTATACATAACTAACTTTCCTCGTTCGCTATCAATGAGAGCTTCTCTCGCCGTATCGAGCGCCGGAGAGCTTGGATGTCAGGGTCGGGCACCGGTGCAGCCGCGACTAGCGCTGCTGTGTACGGGTCCGTCGGGTTGGCGAGCAGTTGGTCTGTGAGGCCGGACTCGACGATTCGCCCCCGTCTCAGAACGACAGTGCGGTGCGCCATTTGCTCAACGACGGAGAGGTCGTGGGTGATAAACAGACAGGCGAACCCCAAGTCACTCTGAAGCTCCTGAAGCAACTCGAGCACTGAGCGCTGCACTGACACGTCCAATGCACTCGTCGGTTCGTCTGCTACGAGCAAACTTGGCTTGTTGGCAATCGCCCGAGCGATCCCCACCCGCTGACGCTGCCCTCCAGAAAGCTGGTGGGGATACCGTGAGACCCAGTCCGCTGGCAATCTCACTTGTTCAAGCAGCTCACACGCGCGATCACGCAGCTCAGCTGCGCTGTATCGCTCGCTGGCGAAACGTAGTGGAGCAGTGACAGCGTCCCCAATTGAAATACGCGGGTTGAGCGACGAAGCCGGATCCTGGAAGATCATCGACACACCACCCAGTGCGGCGCGACGCTGGCGTTTCGATACGCCGCCCAGTTCTACCCCACCGACGGCCACAGTGCCTGTCGTCGGAGTCATCAGGCCGACAGCGATGCGTCCGATCGTCGACTTTCCCGAGCCAGACTCTCCCACCAGCCCCACAACCTCGCTCGGCGAAACCGTGAGATCCACGCCATCGACGGCGCGAAGCGGTGGTCGGCGGAAACCACGCGAGAACACCATATTCACGCGATCGAGAACAAGATTGGGGGTTTCGTCTAGCTCACGCTGATTCGGTACAGGCGAGCCTGACTCCCCTAGTCGGGGAACTGCGGAGAGCAACAGTTTCGTGTAGTCCTTTTGCGGTTCCGCGAAGAGCTGCCGAACCGGTGCCTGCTCGATGAACTCACCGTCTTTCATGACAATCACGGTGTCAGCGATGTCCGCGACGACGCCCATGTCGTGCGTGATGATCAGAATCGACATTCCGAGGGTGTCACGAAGCTCGCGCAGCAGATCGAGGATTCCTGCCTGCACCGTGACATCGAGAGCAGTCGTCGGCTCATCCGCGATTAACAGGTCTGGCTCGGAGCAAATCGCCATCGCGATCATGACTCGTTGCCGTTGCCCGCCGGACAATTGGTGGGGATACTGTCGCAAGCGCTCGGCGGGTTCGGGTACGCGCACCAACTCAAGGAGTTCAATGGCACGCGCTTTGGCGTCGCTCGCCGATAGTCGTTTATGGGCGCGGATTGCCGTCATGAGCTGTGTACCGACCGTGTAAACCGGGTTCAACGCGGTCATTGGCTCTTGGAATACCGTGCCAACTTCTTGACCGCGCACTCGTTGCAGACCGGCGTCAGACATGCGCGCTAGATCGACCGTTCCCCTGAGAACAATTGAGCCCTCGCGGCGGGCGCTGTCAGGGAGTAGTCCGAGCAGAGACATCGCAGTCGCGGATTTACCGGAACCAGACTCTCCCACGAGGGCAACTATTTCCCGGCGACCGACGCTGAAGTCAATTCCCCGGACTGCTGCGTTGTATCCGCCTCCCCCAGAAAAAGAGACGTGGAGGTTCTTTACCTCGAGGACTGGCTTGTCGTTCACGCGGACCTCCGGTGCGATCGAGGATTGAGTGCGGTTCGCAAGCCATCTGCCAACAGAGCGACAGCGAGGATGCTGATGACGACCGCCAACGCTGGCAGGAGGAGCAGTTGAGGCTCGGTCGCCATATAGCGTTGCCCATCCGCGACCATCGCTCCCCAAGACGGCGCTGGAGGCACGATGCCAAGCCCCAGGTAGCTGAGGCCCGATTCAAGCAATATCGCCGAGGCGACCGTCAGGGTGAACTGAACGACTAGTGGCGCGAGAATATTCGGGAGAATTTCGCGGAAAAGGATTGCTAGGTCGGAAGCACCAAATAAGCGTGCCGACTCGACATATTCCGCCTGAGCCACGGTCAGAGTTTGACCATAGGCGATGCGGGCAAATGCGGGAGTGAAGACAAGACCCATGACGATGATCAGCGTCGCCTCGCCCGGCCCGTACAGGGTCACGGCGAAGAGCGCCAAAATTAGCGCGGGAAGCGCGAGGACAACATCGATGAACCGCATGAGCACAGCGCCAACGAATCGCTGATAATAGCCTGCAACGAGTCCGATCACTGTGCCGACCGCCATCGAGAGCACCGAAGCTGAGGCAGCAGTAAGTAGTTCGACTCGTGCTCCGTAGAGCAGCCGAGAGAGCGTATCTCGACCGTACTGATCAGCACCGAGCAAGTGATTGGGGTCACCGACGGGGGCAAAACGCCCCGCAGCATCCAATACGACAGGGTCGAATGGAGCCACCAGCGGTGCCGCAATTGCAAGGAGAATTATGGCGACGGTCACGACGAGCGCCACTAAAGTCACGGGTGACAGCGAACGCACCACACTGACGAGAGATCGTGTCTTCATGAAAGCCTCGCTCTCGGGTCAAGCACGGTATAGAGCACATCGACGAGAATATTGATTGCCACGAACAGTCCCGCCGTGACGATAACGACGCCTTGAATGACCGGATAGTCGCGCGTGCTCACACCGTCGATGAGGAGCGTGCTTAGTCCTGGCCAGCTGAACACTCGCTCGACAAGAACTGTTGCGCCTAGGAGCGTTCCGATCTCTAGCCCCACCACCGTCGCCACCGGGGTGAGAGAGTTCCGAAGAACCGAACCGCGAAATACTTGTCCGCGGCTTAGGCCGATGGCCGTTGCGGTTCGCACCCAATCTTGATCTGCCGTTTCGAGCACGGCAGACCGTGTCGTACGGGCAATGACGCTCGTCAGCCCGACCGCAATGGCGAGCGTGGGCAGGATAAGTAGCTGAATGTGTCGCCCGGGGTCCTGATCAAACTGCACGAACCCTCCCGCCGGAAGAATGCGCAGCGACACGGCCGCGACATAGACCAATACGGTACCGATGACGTAGACCGGCGCAGATATGCCGAGGGCGGTGAAAAGAGACATGATGGTGTTGGCAGCTCGACCTCCGCGCGCCGCTGATGCACCGATAAAGACTCCCAGCGCGGTTGCAATAACCGCAACGATCGCCACGAGCTCGAGCGTGTTGGGTAGACGTCCGAGGATGAGCTCAGTCACGGGTCGCTGCAATTGGAACGACGTTCCCAGATCACCCGTGAGCAGTCCTCCCATGTAGCTGAGGTATTGTTCGAGAACCGGCCGATCAAGCCCGAGGCGAGCGCGCAACGCGTCCAACGCCTCCGGCGAGACCTGCCCGGCTCCACCATTTCCCGCGAGAAGGACCAGTGCCGGATCTCCCGGAACCGTCTGGATCGCGATAAAGACGATAGTCACAATGACGAGGAGAATCCCCACGCCTGTAACGATCCTTTTCGCTATATATCCGAACACTGATCCTTCTCCTAATAGAGGGGGGGGTAACTAGCCGGCGACCATGTGGACGTCGGCGATGGTTACTCCGGATTGGTTAGTTGTGAAGCCCGGAATGTTGGAGAAACCCTCGACCCCGTTTGAGAATGCGTAGCCCTGCGCGCGCTGTGCGAGGAACAGCATGGGTACGTCTTCCTTAATAATCATGAACGCATCGTCGAAGGACGCACGCACTTCATCGGCATCGCCCGAGCTGTTGCCGGTCTCTAACGCGTTCGTTAGATCAGCGTTGCTGTAACCGTAGCTGTGCTCGAAACTTGGTGCCCCACCAACAAAGCGAGTCAACCAACTGGGATCGGTTACTGCGCCAACTCCACCGCTGACAGCCAGATCGTAGGTTCCGTTGTTGAGCTTCTCAACGAGCGATGCGAAGTCTGAACCGTCAAAGGTTAGTTCAACTCCAATAGCGGCGAGGTCAGACTGCATCGAAATTGCGGTGTCCTGCAAGAAGGCGTGCTGGGACGAGGTGGAGATGTTCACGCTGAAACCGTCAGGGTATCCAGCCTCGGCGAGGAGTTCCTTCGCGTGCTCGGGGTCATACTCGTACATAGCTGTCGCGTCTGCGGTGTCGTATTCTCCACCTTCAGGCACAATGACGCCGTAAGTCGGCTGCCCATTGCCCAAGAGAACCGTCTCCACAATGTTCTCGCGGTTGATGGCGAAAGCTACCGCTTCACGAACCTTTGCCTCGGCGAACGGACCACTCGTGGTGTTGAACAATGCCATAAGGAACGGACCGACCTGAGCATCCAAGGTGAGCGCCGGGTCATCTTCAACCTGGCTGAATGACTCCCACGGGACGTAGTCGATGAGATCCACGTCGCCGCTCAGCAGCGCGTTCACTCGTGCGGCACCGTCGGTGTAGTAAACGGCTTCGACCTGCTCGAGCTCCACATCGTCGGCGCCGTAGTATCCGTCGAACTTTGTAAAGATGGTGGATACACCCTCGGTCTGTTCTGTCAGCTCGAATGGTCCGGCGCCGATGTCGTTGACAGCTTCGGGATCCAGCGCGCTATCGGGCACGATCGCCGTGTCAGCGAGTGCAAGATAGCTGATGAAGCTGCTGTTGTTCGCTGACAGGCTGATCGTCACCCCGAGATCGCCATCGACTTCAATGTCGGAGATCTGCTGGAAGATCGCGTTCGCACCCGAATCAGCGGTGGTGTAATACTCGAGCGAGTTTTTGACATTCGCGCTGGTTACCGGCGACCCATCTTGAAAAGTGAGTCCTTCGCGAAGCGTAAAGCGATAGGTCGACGGGTCGACCACTTCCCATTCTTCGGCAAGACCGGCGATGATTTGCCCGTCCGCGTCGTAGGAGAGAAGTCCGCGATGAATCAAGGCGTTCACGGTGATTCCTACGTTGCCCTGGGTTTGGCCAGCGTGAAGCACCGGCACGGCACCGTTGATGCCGTAGGTAAGGACTTGTTCGACGTCGCCAGATGATGAACCCGATCCGGTTGCAGCGCACGCGGTCAAACTAATCGCGGCGACGGCGGTAATTGCCAGCGCTCGGATAAACCGCGTTGGTTTGCGCGGTGATGTGCTGTGTTGCATGAGACTTCTCCTATTCATTGATGGTGCGGCTAGATGGTGGTGCTGTGTTGTGCATCTTTCGGTAAATCGTTCACGGCTAGGTGCGCCGGACACGCTGCGCAGCACTAAGGCGCGCCCTGTCGGCGAAGTCGAGGTAGTGGCCCCAGTCCTCTGCTAATACGTCGTGGCCGCCCTCTCTGACGTGGTACGAGAGGATGCCGCCGCCGACTACGTGCGGAGCGATCGGAGACGGGTAGCGAGAGTCATCGCGAGGAAGGTCCTCTCCCACGATGTTTCCCGACGCTTGAACCGTTCCCGCGCTACCGAAGAGTTCCGCAATGGGGCTTGAGTACGCGGTCGACAGAAACTCGCCGCGTGGGTCAGCATGATGATCCTCCGCAGCACTGGCAACGTGCACTGGGGTGGGCAGAATTCCAGCGAGAAGGAGGTGCTGATCGACGGGAAGTTCAGCTTCAGCGTCGATGTATTCACCGAAAGCCGGGCAGAACCAATACGAGTACCGTTCGCTAATCTTCCGCACGTTCTCGCCTGCACTGTGACGGAACAGGGATGCTCCAGCGCAACCGGAATCATTGCTCACGACACCCGCGAAACGGCTGTCTTGAAGCGCTGCCCAGAGGGCCGCCTTGCCAAGTCGAGAGTGACCGTGGACGAAGACGCTGCGTTCGTCAAGGTCGACGATGTCGTGCACGGCGTCAAGCGCCCGCGACAGTCCGAACGCCCACGCGCCGATCGTGCCCCAACTCGACGGCTCGCCGTGCTCTGGTCTCAAGAGCTCTTCTTGAGTAGAGAACATTCCTCGAACGCCTTCGTAGCCAGCCCGCGGCATGTCAGCTTCGAACTCCGCCGCGTGAATCGTTGCGACGGCATATCCCCGTTCAAGGATTGTCGAGTAGGGCCATCGCCGAACATGATCGCCGCGGTCGGTCGTGAAGAATTGAATCCAGCCCGGGCTAATCTCAATGTCGGGATCAGTGGTCGTCGAGTGATTACCGAGAATATTCAGCCCCAGGAACACCGGCCAGCCGTCGTCCGGAACGGGCCCAGTGGGCGTGTACAACAGCATCGTCGCCGTGCGACGACCACTCGGGCCTGCGAGGGTCAGGGTGACTTCGCGTCGGCGTCCACGCCCATCGAACACTAGCGTGTCCGTGGTGACGGAGTTCGATTCGAGGTAGCCGCCCTGAGGGGTGATGCCGAAAATTGTCTTCTCGAACAACGCCTTGATCTGGGGGCGCCGCGTGGACTGCCACGCCTCCGGAGTACGGTCCTCAACGTGGCCCCACAGCGGGGGAAGCTCTATTGTGTCGTTACCAGTCATGGACCGTTCCGTCCTTCAACCTATTGAAAGGCAGATATGCCTGTTGGTATGGGTAGCGGCCGGCCTCATCGACATCCATCGTCACGCCAAGACCAGGCTTGTCTCCGGGGTGAAGGAAGCCATCGCTAAACGTGAAACTTTGGTCAAACACGCGATTGGTGAGATCGCCGTGCTGCATGTATTCCTGAATGCCAAAGTTATGGATCGCAAGGTCAAGGTGTAGCGCCGCTGCCATGCCAACCGGGGAGATATCCGTCGGGCCGTGAATCCCCGACTTGATCTGGTACTGCGCAGCAAAATCGAGGATCTTCTTCATAGCGGAGATACCGCCCGTGTGCGTCACCGCTGAGCGCACGTAGTCTATCAACTGGCTTGTCACGAGAGTCTGGTAGTCCCACACGGTATTGAAGACTTCGCCGATAGCCAGCGGCGTCGTCGTGTGTTGGCGCACCAGCTTGAGAGCTTCTTGATTCTCCGCTGGCGTGCAGTCTTCAAGCCAAAACAGATCGTAAGGTTCAAGAGACTTCCCCAAGCTGGCAGCCTGGATCGGCGTCATTCGGTGATGCCCATCGTGCAAGAGGGGAAGCTCCGGACCGAACTCATTTCTCACGGCTTCGAACACCGAAGGCAAGTGACGCATGTAAGCCCGCGTGTCCCAGTCTTCCTCAGCGGGGAAGGCCGTGCGCTGCGCAGGTTCGTAATCGTAGCGAGCACCGCCTTCGGTAGGCTGCGCGGCGACACCGTACACAGCGTTCACTCCGGGAACCGCAGTCTGCACTCGAATCGCGCGGTAACCGAGTTCTTGGTGACTGCGGATCGAATCGAATAGTTCATCAGAGTCGCGGCCACTAGCGTGGCCATAGGCCAAGATGCCCGTGCGGCTTGCGCCGCCCAACAGTTGATATACCGGCAGATTCGCGGCCTTGCCCTTGATATCCCACAGCGCAGTGTCGACCGCGGCAATCGCTGCCATGGTTACCGGTCCTCGGCGCCAGTATGCGCTCCGGTACAGAAACTGCCACGTGTCTTCAATGTTGTGAGCATCGCGGCCCAGCAGCAGCGGCACAACGTGATCCGAGAGGTACGAGACGACGGCCAGTTCACGACCGTTGAGCGTGGCATCGCCCAACCCGACGTGGCCGTCATCGGTTGTGAGTCGCAGCGTGACGAAGTTGCGATCAGGACTCGTAACGATTACTTCAGCTTTGTCGATGATCATGGGCGCGCCACGTGCTCCTCTACTCGATGCGGCACCGGCGCAGCAGAGCAACCGGCAAGAATGTGTTCGACGACAACGTCATTGCCAGCAAGATCTGAAGCACCGAGTTGCGCCAGCGCGTCCTTGACATCGTCAACAAGAATTTTCGGAGAATTGCCCGTACCCACCGCGCTCACCGCGAGAACCGTGGTCATCCAGGTCGCAACAACTGCGATAGCTGCGGTACTGATGTCTCGTCCGGGAAGAGCCGTCAACCGCAGGATCGGAATAATGCGTAGCGCAATTTTTGTCATCGCATCCTTGTCGATTTGAGCTAGGCGATGCTCGATACCTCCGTTGGCGAACCGAGAGCGAAGTGTTTCGCGATACTCCTTTAGCTCACCCTCCGGCAGCTCGATGAACCGCTCGGCGTCGTCCCACAGCGATTCCACTTTGGCTGAGCAGTACGGGTCGGAGATTGCCTCGGCGACGGTAGCGAGACCCCGCGGAATCCCGAGCGTCGCCAGCGCAGTGTGCGCGCCGTTGAGCATCCACAATTTTCGCTGCTCAAAAGCGTCGACATCGTGGACGAACCGCGCTCCAGCGACTTCCCACTGTGGCCGACCTGCAGGAAAGTCATCAACGATGATCCATTCCGCGTGGGGTTCCGCGAGCACCGGAACTAAGTCTTGATCACCAGTCTCAAATTGCACGGGGGCCAGCTCCACCGCTGGAGTAATGCGGTCGACGACACACGAGGGAAAAGACACGTTCTTTTCGATCCAGAAACCGAGTTCGGGGTCAACCTGCCGTGCCACGGCGAGTACGACTGCGCGCGTAACCTCTCCGTTGGAAGGAAGGTTGTCGCAGCTCAGGATGGCGATCGCTCCAGCGCCGGAGGCCCGGCGAGAAAGAAGTCCGTCCACAATTCGCCCGGGGGCAGATACCGGCATCGTCGAGCTTCGAGCGTGCAGCGTCGAGCGAAGGAGGTCGATGTCTGAGATCACCTCTAAGTCAAGAGCGTCAAGCTCGCCCGCTGCGGTTACCCGGTAACCACGCTCGGTTACCGTCAAAGTCAGGATGCTGGTATCTGCGGAAGCCATTGATGCTCGCCAGGCTGACGCATCTGTTCCGTCGTATGCCGCCGAGACGCTACCAACGACCTCAGAAGATGACGTCTCTCCGTCGCGAGTGATCAGGTGATAGAGCCCGTCTTGCTGATCCAGCTGTTCCGCTGCACGGGGCGAACGCCCCGTGAACGCTGCGATGCCCCACGGTTCTGCCACCCCGGCGTTCGCCCGGTGAGTGAACCACGCCGCGTGGGAGCGGAAGAATGCTCCAGCCCCTAAGTGCACAATTCGCACTGGCGGCAAGGAGATCGAAGCGGTTGCGCGGTAATCGCGGTAGACATTCGACTCGAGCATCTCTGCTTCCTCTCCTTCTGGGCTTCTCTGCCGGTGGGCTGACGGGTGTGAGTTAGATAATCAGGATGGCAATCAATTGGCAAGCCTTTGCCAACTTTTGCCAAAATGGGCGGTGACTAGAGGGATTCTCAGAGTTTGAAGGCAACCCTCGGAAGCCGATCCACTACGTCGACAACGATTTGTTCCGCAGCCTTCTTACTCAACCGACCCTCGCCTACAAGCCGAGCGAGGAACGCCGCATCGCCCCGCCGCGCCATGTCGTGGCGCGCGGGGATCGAAAGAAATGCCCGAGTGTCGTCGATGAAGCCCGAGCCGCGATAGAAGCCCGCTGTTTCGACCGTCGACGCACGAAAACGCGCTGCACTGTCTGGTGCATCCAAGAACCACCAAGGGGCACCGATGAAGACACTCGGATAGAAACCGGCGAGGGGCGCTATCTCGCGCGACAGAGTAGTTTCGTCGACGGTGAACAGGATGAGGTGGAATCCCGGAGTTAGCCCATATGCCTCAAGCAGCGGGCGCAGATTTTCTGTGAATGACGTTGGCACGGGGATGTCGTGCCCCGTGTCGGGGCCGTGCGTGCGCCACGTGTCGCTGTGATGGTTGCGGTACACACCGGCATGCACGGTCATGACCAATCCGTCTCGCGAGCTCATTCCCGCCATCTGGAGAAGCATGTGAGCGCCAAATACGTCCTTCTCCCTCTCATCGAGGTCGTCACGCACCGCGCGCGAATACAGCGCTGCCGCTGTATCTGGATCCAGCGCGAGCGTTCGGGGCGAGCGCACACCATGATCTGCAGACACTGCTCCGTGACGCTTGAAATAGTCGCGCCGCTCTTCGAGCGCCGCGAGGTAACCCGAGTAATCATCTAGGGGGTCACCAGAGTGATCGGCTAGTGCGCGCACAGACGAGAGAAAATTGGGGTTGCTCGGATCGATATAGGCATCCGCCCTGAACGTCGGCAGTATTCGGGTACCTGTGCCGGATGAAAGTGCACTGTGCGGAGCCAGGTCGCTGAGCGGGTCATCGGTGGTCGCGAGCACTTCGATGCCAAAACGATCCAGGAGAGCCTGGGGGCGCATCTCTGGCCGCCCGAGTGCCGCCGAGATGAGGTTGTACGAAGAGTCAGGCGACATCGCGGCGATGTCTTGGATACCGAATAGCGCCTCGAACTCCTGTTGCAACCAGTAGCCCGAAGCCGTTCCAGCAAACACGTTCCACTTGTTCACGAGCTCAGCCCACACAGCGCGCGGATTGCTTTCGTTCAGGAGGAGCCCCAAGTCGCTACCTGTGGCGTGAAGCAGTCTCGTGACGTAGTGGTCATGACGAATGAGCAATTCGGACGGGTTCGGGAACGGATGATTGTCCCGAAGCATCTGTGGGTCAACGTGACCGTGGGGTGAGATGATCGGTAAGTGCTCGACGATCGCATGAAGCTCTCGGGCGAGTTCCCGCGTTCGCTCATCGAGGGGGAATAGCCGGTTTGGGTTCGTGATCGACACTGCACCCCTTCTGGTCATCGATGACCAGCTGTGATCATCATTGGTTTCACAACCAAACCAGTTCTTGCCAAAATTGTCATTTGTTTGCCAAGTTGTTGCCAAACGCGGTACAACTTGATGGTGACTCAACGATCCTCAGCTGCCGACGACGAACCCGTGACCCTCAAAGACATCGCCCGAGAGGCCGGCGTCGCGGTCTCGACCGTGTCCCGCGCCCTCAACATGCCCGACCGGGTGAACGCTCGCACTCGCGATCGCGTGCTGGCGGTCGCCACCGCGCTCGACTATCGCCCCGGCAGTCCCCCAACATCACGTGGAACGTCTGCGGTTGGCTTATTCGTCCCCGACGTTCGCAATCCGTTCTACTCCGAAATACTCGCAGGACTAGGCGCACAGCTCAGCGCTGCGGGCTACCTGCAATTTCTGATAGACACAGAAGAGTCGTTCGAACGAGAGAACGAATACCTCTCCCGAATACAGCATGTCTCAGACGGCGTGGTGATGGTTGCCAGCCGTTCATCGAACGATGAGCTGCGGCGACTTGCGGAACGAATACCGCTCGTCACGATCAACCGCCCCATCACCGAGATTCCTGGCGTTGTCGTAGATGACACTTTAGGAATTACCGAAGCGGTGGAGCATCTCGTCGCCCTCGGACATACGCACATCTGTTATGTGGCCGGGCCGGCTACCGCATGGGCGGATAGACATCGTCGCGTAGCGGCCTCGGAAGCGACCCAACGACTGCGAGTGAAGCTCGATATCATCGGCCCGATGCGCCCCACTCGAGCTGCCGGTGTCGCAGCCGCCGACGCGGTCGCCCATTCTGGCGCGACTGCATGCATCGCCTACAACGACCTTCTTGCAATAGGGATGATCACCCGTTTCGCCAGTAGGGGCATATCCGTTCCAGGAGAGGTCAGTGTTGTAGGCTGCGACGACATCTTCGGAGCCGACTTTTGCGATCCTCCCCTCACCACGATCGGCGGCGATCTGAGAGCCGTCGGGAGTGAGGCGGGTAAGAAACTTATCGCGCTCATGAAACCGGGTCTCTTTGACGCCTCGAAGGAAATAGCGGCGGTACCGGCCCAATTGCTGGTCCGAGGCTCGACGGGCTCGGCGCACCACACTGCTCGGTAGAACCCCGCAGGCGGCTGTCCCTCAACTAGGACTTGCCTAGCCGCGATAACAAGGTCTCCTAGGCCGTCCGTCGTCCGAGATTTAGCGCCCGTAATGCGTTGAGAATTGTCACCAGATCGACGAGCTCCTGGAGGCCAGCTCCGACAACCGCCGGCATCACTCCCGTCATCGCCACGAGCATCAGCCCGACACTAATCACGATTCCCAGCCAGATGCTCTGCAGCGCGATGTGTACGGTTCGCTTACTCACGGCAACCGCTGAGACAACTCGGTAGAGGTCGTCGACGAGCAGTACGACGTCGGCGGACTCGCTGGCGGCCGTTGCGCCCTTGGCCCCGAGAGCAATACCCACGTCGGCGGCGCCGAGTACCGGAGCGTCATTGACACCATCGCCAACCATGATCACGGGGCGAGGCGTTAGCGCGTGCACAAGGCGCACTTTGTCTTCAGGTAGGCACTCAGCGTGTACTTCTGTGAGCTTGAGCTCTTCCGCAACCTTGTACGCCGTTTGGGCGACGTCTCCTGTCACCATGAGAGTCTTCTGGATGCCAAGTTCGCGCAGCTTGCTCAGAGTGCGGCCCGCTTCGGCCCGTATGCCATCGCGCAAGACAATCACGCCGGCGTAGTGCCCATCGATCGCGACGTAGACCGCGGCCTCGCCGCTGGCGAGATCGCGTCTCGTCAGATCCGGCGCGTGTTGAGCGACGAAGGCGGGCTTGCCGACCGTGACGCGCTGCTCACCGATGGTGGCTTGAACCCCGTGGGTGGCGACTTCCCGAGCATCCTGCACTTCAGGCAGTTCCCATCCCTGGTGGCGAGCTTTGTCAACGAGAGAGGCTGCGAGCACATGAGAGGAATACTGTTCGGCGGCAGCGACGAGAGTGAGTAAGTGCCGCTCACTCAGTTCTCCCTCGGGGCACACTTCGACCACTTCCGGCGTTCCGCGCGTGAGGGTGCCTGTCTTATCGAAGACAACAGTCTGTGCACGAGCAAGCACTTCAAGAGTTCCCGCATTCTTGACGACCACGCCGTAGGTCGACGCACTCGACATTCCTGCCATGAAGGCAACAGGAGCGGCGATGAGAAGAGGACAGGGCGTGGCAACTACGAGCACTTCGGCGAACCGCACGGGGTCACCCGAGACCCACCAGGCGATCGCCGCGAGGCTCACCGAGACCAGAGTGAACGGCACGGCGTAGCGATCGGCTAGGCGCACGAGCGGCGGCTTGCTCTCCGCAGCCTCGCTCACCAACTGCACTATTCGCTGGTACTGGCTATCGATTGACCGCGCACTTGCCCGAACTGTCACCGCGTCTGGTCCGTTAACAGAGCCGCTGAGCAGAAGATCGCCGGCGACCTTGTCAACCGGCATGCTTTCTCCCGTGAGGGATGACTCGTCTACCGCGGTAGACGCCGACACTAAGACGCAATCCACCGGAACGACCTCCGATGGCCGAACCACAAGGCGATTGCCGACGGCAACATCCGCGACGGCAACATCCACAAGGTCGTCGTCGGCGGAGAACACATGAGCAACTTGCGGGACGCGACTCAACAGGGCGGTCAATTCTCGCTGAGCTCGGCCCGCAGCGAAGTCTTCAAGGGCTTCACCACCGGTGAGCATCAGGACGATTACTATGCTTGCCCAATACTCCCCGACCACGACCGTCGCGATAATCGCCGTCACAGCGAGAACATCAAGACCGAACTCGCGCCGAAGCAATCGGCGCACCATAGAGATGCCTTCACGCACCGCAATCGCGAGAGAATAGAGCGATAGAAGCCAGGGAACAACGTCGGCGAGTGCGCTCCAGTTCAGCGCAAGCCCGGCAGATCCGATCACCACGGTCGCCGCAACGAGCGGATAGCGACGTAGCGCCGTACGGATCTTAAGCATGTACTCGTTCTACTCCCTCGCCCGCCATTCGACCAGCAAGCAGAGCCAACCCTTAACGCCCAGAAGGGCCCGAAACACTAAGATTTCGGGCCCTTCTGGGCATAGCCACCGTAGCGTTGAGCGCTACCGGCAGCCGAACGCTGGCGATACCGGGAGAGACTCAAGCCGCCCCGGATCAGGCCATACTCTGGCTATGCCAGTCGTGCGGCGAGATTCTTGTCGAGCGTGTCGAGGAACTCTTCGGTGGTCTCCCACTTCTGGTCGGGCCCGACGAGCAGCGCCAGGTCCTTCGTCATGTGACCGTCTTCGACGCTCTTGATGACGACATCTTCCAGAGTTGCCGCGAACTCGATGAGCTCCTGGTTGTTGTCGAGCTTTCCACGGTGAGCGAATCCACGGGTCCACGCGAAGATCGACGCGATTGGGTTCGTGGAGGTGGGCTTGCCCTGCTGGTGCTGGCGGTAGTGACGCGTCACGGTGCCGTGAGCTGCCTCTGCCTCAACAACGCTTCCGTCCGGCGTGGCCAGTACGGAGGTCATGAGGCCGAGCGAGCCGAAGCCCTGAGCTACGGTGTCGGACTGAACGTCGCCGTCGTAGTTCTTGCAAGCCCAGACGTAGCCGCCCTCCCACTTCATGGCCGAAGCGACCATGTCGTCGATGAGGCGGTGCTCATAGGTGAGGCCAGCTGCGTCGAACTTCTCTTTGAACTCGGTCTGGAAGACCTCTTCAAAGATGTCCTTGAAGCGACCGTCGTAGGCCTTGAGGATCGTGTTCTTCGTCGACAAGTAAACGGGGTAGTTTCGCGACAGACCATAGTTGAGGCTTGCGCGAGCGAAGTCAACGATGGAGGCGTCGAGGTTGTACTGAACCTGAGCGATACCGTCGGCGGGTGCGTCGAAGACTTCGAACTTCATCGGTTCGGAGCCGTCTTCGGGAGCAAACTCTACGGTCAGCTTTCCCTTGCCCTTGAACAGGAAGTCGGTGGCGCGGTACTGGTCACCGAAGGCGTGACGGCCGATGATGATCGGCTTGTTCCAGCCCGGAACCAAACGGGGGATGTTCGAAATGATGATCGGCTCGCGGAAGATAACGCCACCAAGGATGTTGCGGATGGTGCCGTTGGGGCTGCGCCACATCTTCTTGAGGCCGAATTCTTCAACGCGGGCTTCGTCGGGGGTGATGGTTGCGCACTTGACGCCAACACCGTGCTTTTGGATGGCGTGAGCCGCATCGATGGTGATCTGGTCGTCAGTTGCGTCGCGGCTTTCAATGCCGAGGTCGTAGTACTCGAGGTTGACGTCGACGTAGGGGTGGATCAGGGTGTCCTTGATCCGCTGCCAAATAATGCGCGTCATTTCGTCGCCGTCGAGTTCGACGACGGTGCCTTCTACCTTGATCTTGGACAAGCTTTGCTCCTTAGTTAGTGGCCTCTACCAGCTTACTCTTTTTCCTAACTATCTCGACATCGAGATACCTTGGCGCATCTGTCTACCGCGGGTTAGCCTGTATTCATGGGTGAGCTAAGACTTGAAGAATTATCGGCAAGCACCATCGTGGCTGCCAACAACCTCTCGTTGCGACGCGGGCAGGAACAGTTCGTTACGCCGCCCTCCTACGCGATCGCGGATGCGTTCATCGATCCGCTCACCTCGTGGCCTCGCGTCGTCGTTGACGGCGACAAGGTCGTGGGGTTCGTCCGCGGCAATTTCGACGCCAACGCTTCTCAAGAAGAGTTCCGCAGCTGCATCTGGCGCGTGAGCGTCGCGGGAGACGAGCAAGGTCAAGGCATCGGCCGCTTCGCAGTGAAAGCCCTCGCCGAAGAAGCTCGCAGTCGCGGCTTCGACCGCATCACCGCCATTTGGGAAGAGGGCGACGACGGCCCCGAGCAGTTCTTTCTCAAAGTCGGCTTCCGGATTGTCGGAGAAACCCAATACGGCGAGAAACTGGGCGAGTACACGCTCTAGAGATGGCCGCCCCCAGCGACGATTTTGTGAGCAGGGCACTTGAGGTCGTTGAATCCATCCCACCCGGGCGCGTGATGACCTACGGCGAGGTGGCTGCCACGATCGGCTCGCGAGCCGCGCGCGCTGTCGGCACCGTAATGGCTCGTTACGGCTCCGAGGTGGCATGGT
>Ga0209344_10000984_pt1 | contig 41868 bp, 38 predicted proteins | sample Cruoilmetagenom6_FD_187293 | JGI IMG/M metagenome (GOLD analysis project Ga0209344, IMG submission 187293) | Oil polluted marine microbial communities from Coal Oil Point, Santa Barbara, California, USA - Santa Barbara Oil Seep Sample 6 (SPAdes)... | ecosystem: Environmental > Aquatic > Marine... | reverse complement strand
GTAAAGTCATTCTCACCATAAGAGAGCAGAGCCGGCTTGAAGATGCCCTGCTCAAGAATGGCTTTACCGCCCAGATGATCAGCGCCATCACCAAGACGCTGCGCAATGTCTATCCCTCGACCATATTGCCGGCGGGTGCGCGCCTGCGCATTCTGTTTGGCCCCTCGAGCACATCCAACAGCCTGATCCCCTATCGCATGTCGATTTATATGCAGGATGTGCACGCAGCGACCGTCGCTCTGACCGACCGCGGCCAGTATGTGCTCGGCCTTGCCCCGCCTGCCATCGAGTTTCCCGAGGAAGACACCGAAGAGATCAACGTCAACAACCTGCCCAGCATCTACCGCTCGATCTGGGAGACCGCCCGCAAGCATGATGTGCCCGACGAGATCACCAATCGTGTCGTCGCGATGTTTGCCTATGATCTCGATCTCAACAAACGCATCGCCCCCGGCGATTCCATCGAAATTCTGGAAACCCCGCCCGACACCGCCGCGCGCACCGAGCTCCTCTATGTCGGCCTGAAACTGGGCAATACCACCCGCGAGCTCTACCGGTTCCGCACCGAGGACGGCAATGTCGATTTTTACGACCCGAACGGGCAGAGCGGCAAACGCTTCCTGCAGCGCCGGCCGCTCGAAGGCGGTGGCCGCATGGCTTCGCGCTTCGGCTATCGCAAGCATCCCGTATTCGGCACCTATAAACTGCATAGCGGCGTCGACCTTGCCGCCCCGCGCAACACCCCCATCTATGCCTCGGGCGACGGCATCGTCGAAAAGGCGCAATGGACGTCGGGCTATGGCCGCTATGTCATGCTCAAACACGTCAACGGCTTTGAAACCGGCTATGGCCATATGAACAAGATCGCCGACGGCATGGCCCCCGGCGTTCGGGTGCGCCAGGGCCAGATCATTGGCTATGTCGGCACAACCGGCGTCTCCACCGGCAATCACCTGCATTTCGAGATCAAGATCAATGGCCGTTTCGTTGATCCCCTCAGCGTCAAACTACCCCGCGACAAGGCCCTGCCAGCGCAATATCAGCGCCAGTTCACCGAAACCGTCGCCCAGATCCGCGACCTGATGCAGCGCGACGCCAAACCCATCACCGTCGCCAGCACGCAATAAATCTCTCCCGGCGCATGCCGGCCCTATGCCCGGTCCATAAACCGCGTCAGCATCGGATCGATAATATCGCTGCCGACCACCTGACCCAGTCTGGACATGTCGCCAACCCCGAACATCGCCTCACCGGCCTCATGGATAATCTTGTGGGTCGCCCGGGCCAGCGCCGAGCCAAGGCTGATCCGCGCCACCCCGATCCGGGCGAAATCGGCCAGCCTGTATTGGGTAAAGCGTCCGGCGCATAACGCGTTGACCGGCTTTTCCAGCGCCCGGCAAATGCTGTGCAAGGCATCCATATCGGCCGGCATCGGCGCATAAAGCACATCAGCCCCGGCCTCTTCAAAAGCCTTGAGCCGCCGGATCGCCTCATCAAGATCATAATGCCCCAGCATGACCCCGTCGGCCCGGGCCGTCAGCACGAAATCCCCGTCAGCCGCTTTTGCCGCCGCCGCCCCCGCCTCGATCCGTTCCACGGCCTGGGCAAAATCATAAGGGCTGTCCGACGGCAGCATCGTATCCTCGATACAGCACCCGGTCAGCCCGGCCTTTGCCGCAAGGGTCACCGTCTCGGCAACGCTTGCGGGATCATGGCCATAGCCGTTTTCCAGATCGCCGCTTACCGGCAAGGGCGTTGCCGCCACCAGATCGCTGGCATGCGCCAGTGCCACATCACGCGGCACCTGCCCCATATCGGGCACCCCGAGCGTAAAGGCATGGGCCGCCGATGACGTGGCCAGCGCCTTGGCCCCCATTGCCGCCAGCATCCGCGCCGACCCGATATCCCAGGCATTGGCCAGAATGAACGGCGTGCCCGGCACGTGCAGCTCGCGGAATGTCACCGCCTGATTGAACATATCTTTATCCCCCCTTGGCCCGTCAGTTTTCTGACCAGACCGCCAGTTCATTGCCACCCGGTTCGCGAAAGTGAAACCGCCGCCCGCCGGGAAAATCAAAGATCGGCTTGACGATTTCCCCGCCCGCGGCGGTTACCGCCGCAAGCGCTGCCTCCAGATCATCGGCTTTCAGGATAACCAGCGCCCTGCCGGGCGTCTCCGTCCCACTCCCGTCGAGCCCGCCATCAATCCCGGCATTTTCAAAGGCCTGATAGGTCGGGCCATAATCGGCAAAACCCCAGCCAAAGGCATCGGCAAAAAAAGCCGTGCTCGCCGGAATATCGGCGCTGGCAAATTCCACATAGTCGATCTTGAGGTTACCCGGCATTCTCGCCTCCCGTATGTTCTCTTTTTGTTCCTATCACATCAAGCGCAAAACGCAAGCCCGGTGACCCTCAGCTTTCACAAGGGGCACGGGCATGAACACTAAAAAAAGGGGCCGGTAATCCGGCCCCCCTTTAATCTTACTGCGCCGCGTCGACGATCTCGGCTTCAACACCCGGCACCAGCACCAGCCCGCCATCGCCGGCATCCACGGTGACATGCATGCCATCGCTCACCGTGCCGGCCAGCACCTCTTCAGCCAGGCCGTCCTGCACCTGCCGCTGGATCACGCGCTTGAGGGGCCGGGCACCATAGGCCGGGTCATAGCCTTCATTGGCCAGCCATTCGCGCGCTGCCGGGGTCAGGGTGAGCGTGATATCGCGATCCTTGAGCAGCTTCTGCAACCGGCCAAACTGGATATCGACAATCGCGCCCATATCCGCCCGCGCCAGCCGGTGGAACAACAGGATCTCGTCGACCCGGTTGAGGAATTCCGGCCGGAACGCCATCTTGACCGTATCAAGCACCTTGCCGCGCACCAGTTCCACGCTCTCGTCATCCTTGAGTTCGGACAGATATTCCGAACCGAGATTGGAGGTCATGATGATCAGCGTATTGCGGAAATCCACCGTCCGCCCCTGCCCGTCGGTCAGCCGCCCGTCATCAAGCACCTGCAACAGCACATTGAACACATCCGGATGCGCCTTTTCGATCTCGTCGAACAGGATCACCTGATAGGGCCGGCGCCGCACCGCTTCGGTCAGCACCCCGCCCTCGTCATAACCAACATAGCCCGGAGGGGCACCGATCAGGCGGGACACGGAATGCTTTTCCATGAATTCCGACATGTCGAGCCGCACCATGGCCGCTTCATCATCAAAGAGGAATTGCGCCAAAGCCTTGGTCAGCTCGGTCTTGCCCACACCGGTTGGGCCTAAAAAGATGAACGAACCAATCGGCCTGTTGGGGTCCTGCAAACCGGCACGTGAGCGCCGAACGGCCCGCGACACCGCCGCCACTGCCTCTGACTGGCCAACCACCCGGCGTCCCAGATCCTCTTCCATGCGCAACAACTTGTCGCGCTCGCCTTCAAGCATCTTGTCGACGGGAATACCGGTCCAGCGCGAAACGATCTGGGCGATATGGCTCGGGGTCACCACTTCCTCGGCCAGCACATTGTCAGCGCCGCCCTGGCCCTCATGGGCCTCGGCCTCTGCAATGCCCTTTTCAAGGTCGGGAATAACGCCATAGGCAAGCTCACCTGCCCGGGCCAGATCGCCGGAACGCTGGGCAATTTCCAATTGCGACCGGGCCTGATCCAGCTCTTCCTTGAGCTTTTGCCCACCCGCCAGCCGGCTCTTTTCCTGAACCCAGCGCTGGTTGAGCGCACCCGCTTCTTCTTCGAGGTCAGCCAGCTCGCCTTCAAGCTTGGCCAATCGCGATTTCGAGGCGTCGTCGGTTTCCTTTTTCAAGGCTTCCCGCTCGATCTTCAGCTGCATGATGCGCCGGTCGAGTTCATCGAGCGCCTCAGGCTTTGAATCAATCGCCATGCGCAAGCGCGCCGCCGATTCATCCATCAGATCGATCGCCTTGTCGGGCAAAAACCGGTCGGCAATATAGCGGTTCGACAGGGTTGCCGCCGAAACCAGCGCCGAATCGGAAATCCTGACCCCATGATGCAGCTCATATTTTTCCTTGAGCCCGCGCAGAATCGAGATTGTGTCTTCAACCGTCGGCTCACTGACAAATACCGGCTGAAACCGCCGGGCCAGAGCCGCGTCCTTTTCAACATGCTTTTGATATTCATCGAGCGTCGTTGCGCCCACGCAGTGCAATTCACCGCGCGCCAAGGCAGGCTTCAAAAGGTTCGAGGCATCCATCGCCCCATCGCCTGCACCAGCCCCCACAAGCGTATGCATCTCGTCGATAAACAGAATGATTTGCCCGTCAGCCGCGGTCACTTCATTGAGCACGCCCTTCAAGCGCTCCTCAAATTCACCGCGATATTTCGCCCCGGCAATCAGGGCACCCATATCAAGCGCCATCAGCGATTTGTTCTTCAGCGATTCCGGCACGTCACCATTGACGATTCTGAGCGCCAGCCCTTCGGCAATCGCCGTCTTGCCCACGCCCGGCTCGCCAATCAGCACCGGATTGTTCTTGGTACGCCGACTGAGCACCTGAATGGTGCGGCGGATTTCCTCGTCACGCCCGATCACCGGGTCAAGCTTGCCCGCCCGCGCGTCGGCGGTCAGATCGCGCGCATATTTCTTCAAGGCATCATACTGGTTTTCCGCCGAGGCAGAATCAGCCGTGCGGCCCTTGCGCAAATCATTGATCGCTTCATTGAGCTTGGAGGCGGTCACCCCGGCTGCCGACAAGATCTTGCCCGCGTCCGCCGTCTTTTCAATCACCAGCGCCAGCAATAGCCGTTCAACGGTGACAAAACTGTCCCCGGCCTTGTCCGCCGCGCTTTCGGCGGTGTCAAAAACCTTGGCCAGTTCGCGGCTGAGATAAACCTGCCCGCCATCGCCTGAAACAGTTGGAATTTTCTTCAGCGCAGCTTCGACCCCCGCGCGCACCTGCACCGGATCGCCTTCCGCGCGCTCGATCAAACCAGAGGCCATGCCCTGATCGTCATCCATCAGCACTTTCAATAGATGCACTGGCGCAAATTGCTGGTGCCCCTGCCCGAGGGCCATGGTCTGGGCACTTTGAACGAACCCGCGCGCCCGCTCGGTATATTTTTCGATATTCATTACGCAAATCTCCTTCCAAGCACGCCCGGCTCGCCCGAAATCGGCACGTCCGCCAAACGCCTGCTGCGTGTTTCAACGGCACCTGCAAAAACAAGGATAACATTTTTCCCTGGTTCCGCGCATTGCGCCAAGTCAATCCGGAACCTGCTTGGCAGCGCCCCGGCATCTTCACCTATATAGGTGCCCGGCAAACCGAAAAAAGAGGCACGGCAAATGCCTCGCCCCAACGGCACACCTGACACTCCCCGACAGTGCCAAATGCTATCGCAGCCACGTCGTCAAAACGGGAGAAACCAGATGCTCAAACTCGATATGATCCTTCTTTATGTGGCCGACGCGCAAAAGAGCGCAGATTTCTATCAAACCCTCCTGGATCAGGCCCCGATCCACACCGACCCGACCTTCGCCATGTTCATGCTCGCAGACGGGTTGCGGCTGGGGCTTTGGAAAAGGGACACAGTCAAGCCGCCGGTTGAGGCCGCCACGGCCGGCACCTCCGAAATCGCCTTTGCTGTCGCGGACACAAGTGCGCTCAATGCCCTACATGCACAATGGGTCGCCAAAGGCGTCACCATCATCCAGCCTGTTGTCGAGCTGGATTTCGGCCCCACCTTCACCGCCGCCGATCCCGATGGGCACCGCATCCGCGCCAGCGCCATGGTCACCAGGGACTGACCGGCCAAAACAAAAGGCCGGACGCAATGTCCGGCCTTTTGCACTAATTCATCAGCTGCAATCGAACGCTACTCGGCAGCGTCCGCACGGCCACCAGCGGTCAGGAAGGCAGGCAATTCGCCAATATCTGGCTGGTCTGCATCCTTGGCGTCGGTTTCAGCACGGGGCTGCGGCTTGCGCCGCGGACGGCGTTCACGCGGCTTGCGCACCGGCTTTTCAGCCTCGTCGCCATCCGAACCAGCATCAATAACGGTTTCCTTTGCAGCCGACTGGCCCGCATCGGTATCAGCACTGTCATTCGACATCTGATCGTCATTGTTATTATTGCTGTTGTTATCGTCATCACCATCATCGTCGTCATCATCATTGCCGCCATTCAACTGGGGCTGTGGCTGATCACTACGCTGCGGGTTCTGGGCCTGCGCGGCGGACAGGATGCGGAAATAATGTTCGGCATGCTGGAGATAGTTCTCCGCCATGACAGAATCGCCGGTGGCCTGCGCGTCACGCGCCAATTGCTGATATTTCTCCGCAATATGGGAAGCATTGCCCCGGATTTTGACATCCGGCCCGTTGCTCTCAAAATTACGCGAAAGGGGATTTGTGTGCTTGCGGCCACCACTATTATTGCGGCCCCGCGAGCGCTTGTTCTGATTGTTGTTAGGTCTCATTCGTCGCTACAAAGCTCTTTGTTTTTGGCGGGTAAACTGTATTCACAGCCAACATAACCCTCGTGTCCGGAGCGATTTGCGGTATCCCCGCAACCGGGCATTTTCAGTTGAGCGTCAACAAGCTGCCGCTTCAGCCACACCCTGCACCAATGAAAAGATCCCTTGGATCCAGTGCCTGATTGCCTTGTAAGGCATTCGCGATGAACGGGTGACTATTGCCTGTGCGTGGACCCCACGCCGCTGAACAGCACAATCAACCTATATGCTTCGCCTTGGTTTTCCAAGAAAAAAATGCCGTACCGCCCGGTTCTACTCTGGCAGTGATTAAATTTCTGCCATCACGACCCGGCCAATTCCGGCCAGATCATTATGGATAGTGCAGCGGGAAAATCCTGCCTGTTCAAATATCTCTTGCACTCTTTCGGCCTGTCCGGCGCCCAATTCCACAATCACGGCGCCACCGGCCCGCAAATAGTGCCGCGCCTCTAAGGCAATAACATGGTAGGGCATCAAACCGTCCGCCCCCCCGTCCAGCGCCAGCACCGGATCATGCAAGCGCACTTCCCTCTCGAGCCCGGCAAGTGCGGCACTCTCGATATAGGGCGGGTTCGAGACAATCAGGTCAAATTGCGCGCCCGGATCAACCGGATCAAACCACGATCCCGCGTATAGCGTCAGCCGGGCTGCGACATCATGTCGCCGGGCATTATCGGCCACGATTTCCAGTGCTGCAGGGCTCAAATCAACCGCCACAGCTCTCGCCTCAGCCAGATTGTGCAAAAGCGCAATCGCGATACAGCCCGTGCCAGTCCCCAGATCAAGAACATGCGGCACCGCCCGTTTGGCGAGAAATTCAAGCCCCAGCTCCACCACCAGCTCGGTTTCCGGTCGCGGCACCAGGGTTGCCGCATTCAAAGAGAAATCGAGCCCGTAAAATTCCTTCTGCCCCAGAATGCGCGCCACCGGCTCCCCGGCCAGCCGCCTTTGGGCAAAATCCTCAAGCAAAGCCAAACCGGCTGGTACTGCCGCATCATGCTCATGCGCTGCCAGATGCGCCCCGTCAAAACCAAAGGCGCGCTCGGCCAAAAGCCGCGCATCCAGCGCCGGCGTCGCCATCCCCACAGCAGCGAAGCGATCACGCACCGCCCGCCAGGCACGGCCAATAGTTTGCGACGTGCCGCTCAGGTCGTCTGATCCATGGCGGCCAGCTGTGCCGCCTGATTTTCGGTAATCAGCGCGCTGATCAATTCCTCCAGCGCCTCGCCTTCGAGAACCTTGTCGATCTTGTAAAGCGTCAGGTTGATGCGGTGATCAGTCACCCGCCCCTGCGGGAAATTATAGGTGCGGATCCGGCCCGAGCGGTCGCCCGTGCCCACCTGGTCGCGCCGCGCCTCGGAGCGTTCGCTGTCGCGCTTTTCGCGTTCCATTTCATAAAGCCGCGCCCGGAGCACTTTCATCGCCCGGTCCCGGTTCTGATGCTGGCTCTTTTCCGACGAGGTCACCACAATCCCCGAGGGCATATGGGTAATGCGCACCGCACTATCGGTGGTGTTGACGTGCTGTCCGCCCGCGCCCGAGGCCCGCATTGTATCAATGCGGATATCCTCATTGCGCACTTCAATATCGATATCCTCGACCTCGGGCAAAACCGCAACCGTCGCCGCCGAGGTATGAATACGCCCGCTGGCCTCGGTTTCAGGCACGCGCTGCACCCGGTGCACGCCGCTCTCATATTTGAGCTTGGCATAAACCCCGGTGCCCGAAATATTGGCGATGATTTCCTTATAGCCGCCCATATCGCCCTCGCTCTCGGTCATGATCGTGACCTTCCAGCGGTTCAGTTCGGCATAGCGCTGATACATGCGAAACAGATTGCCCGCGAACAGCGCGGCCTCATCGCCGCCGGTGCCCGCGCGCACTTCAAGAATGACACTGCGCTCGTCGGCCGAATCCTTGGGCAGCAGCAACAGCCGGATTTCCTGGCTCAGCGTCTCGATCTTTTCGCCCAGCTCTTCATATTCAAGTTCTGCCAGTTCGCGCATTTCGGGATCCTTCGATCCCAGCAATTCCTTGGCACCCTTATAGTCTTCCACCGCCCGGCGATAATCGCGAATCGGCCCGATCATCGGCTGCAATTCCGAATATTCCTTGGACAGACGGACATATTCTTCCGGCTCCGGCCCGCCGGACATCTGGTGCTCCAGCGACTCAAAGCGCTGTTCGAGAGCATCAAGTTTTTCTGTTGGCAATTTTGCCATGGGAGAGGAACTTTCAGTTAAGGACGGCTACCTGCGGTATCAGGCAAAATTCGGAGCCCGGTTTTGCGCCATCGGCGCGGCGAAAACAAGTGCCCGGGCCACGGCACTCGTCGCCATTACAACCGTCAGCCTAGATCGGCAGGTTCTGGCGCGCCGCCCATTCCACCAGCAATTCACGGATCGACACCCCATTGGCCCCCTCGCTAAGGGCCGCAGCGACCGCTGCACGAATCGGCGCAATCTCCAGCGACAGGATCATTTCCTTGATCGGCCCGATCGAGGACGCGCCCATGGAAAGCCGGGTCATGCCGATGGCAAGAAGCGCCAGCGCCTCAATCGGCCGCCCCGCCAGCTCGCCGCACATGGTCACCGGCACATCATAACGCGCCGCAGCATCAACGATCAGCCTGAGCGCCCGAAGGCGCGGCAAGGCAATCGGATCATAATTGCGCGCCACACGCGGATTGGCCCGGTCGGTTGCGGTCAAAAACTGCACCAGATCATTGGAGCCGATGGAGATGAAATCCACCTCCGGCATCAAGTGATCCAGCTCGAACAACAGTGAGGGCACTTCCACCATCGAGCCGAGCTCGACCTTTTGGGGCACAAGTGCGCCGGTGCGTTTGAGCCGTTCCCATTCCTTCTTGATCACCAGCCGCGCCTGCCGGAATTCGGCGACTTCGGTGACCATGGGCACCAGAATTTTCAGCGGCCGCCCGTCCGCAGCCTGCAACAAGGCCCTGACCTGCGTGCGCAACAGCCCCGGCCGGTCGAGCGCCAGCCGCAAGGAACGCCAGCCCATGGCCGGGTTTTCCTCGGCCATCGAGCGCAAATAGGGCACCACCTTGTCGCCGCCAATATCGAGCAGACGGAACACAACCGGCTTGTCGCCGGCAATCTTGAGCGCCTCGCGATAAAGATCGATCTGCTCGCTGAGCCGCGGCAGTTTCGAGGCAATCATGAATTGCAGTTCGGTACGGAACAGCCCCACCCCCGCAGCGCCGGTTTCCTCCAGCGCATGCAGATCGGCCACCAGCCCGGAATTGTGCAACAGCGTCACCTCAACCCCGTCTTTGGTGATCGAGGGCTTGTCGCGCAGCTCGGCAAAATGCGCCCGCCGCTTGGCCGAGAGCTTCACCTTGTCGGCATAGCTCGCCTCGATCTCGCTGGTCGGCCGCAAATAGACCATGCCGAGCGTACCATCGACGATGATATTGTCGCCGGTCTCGCAGATCGAGGCAATCGAATCGGCCTGTCCGACCGCCACCAGTCCCAGCGAGCGGGCAACAATCGCCACATGCGCCGTCGCCGCGCCGTCTTCCAGCACGATGGCGCGCAGCTTGGTGCGGTCATATTCCAGCAAGTCAGCCGGGCCCATGTTCCGGGCCACAACCACGGCATTCTCGGGCAGTTCGGCCAAGCCGGCCTTGCCATTGCCGGTCAAGACCCTGAGCAGCCGGTTCGCCAGATCATCAAGATCATGCAGCCGGTCGCGGATATAGGGATCGGCCTGGCGCAACATGCGCGCACGGGTATCGTTCTGCACCCGTTCGGTTGCCGCTTCCGCCGTCAGCCCGTTATCAATCGCCTCTTCGATGCGCCGGACCCAGCCCCGGTCATGCGCGAACATGCGGTAGCTTTCCAGAATATCCCGGTGATCGGAGGATAATTGCATATCGCCGCGCTTGAACATGTCGTCAATCGACATGCGCATCCGCCGGATCGCCTTTTCCAGCCGCGCCTTTTCCTCATCCGTGTCATCGGCCACGAAATTCATCACGACGACACGCGGATCGTGCAGCACCACCTTGCCAAGGGCGATGCCCTCGCCAAAGCTGACCACTTCCAGCATGCGCGGCCGCCGAAGATCGATATCCGAGCCCGGCTTGATCAGGCTTTCAAATTCCGATGCTGACAGCATTTCAGCGAGAATCGTCGCCGTGGTCAGCATGGCCTCGGTCTCGTCCTCGCCATAGGCGCGCCGTTCCGAGTTCTGCACCACCAGCACGCCGAGCGTCTGCCCGGAGCGCAATACCGGCACACCAAGGAAGGAATTGAACGGGTCTTCCCCGGTTTCCGGACGATAGGCAAAGGCTGGATGCGCTGTGGCATCAAGAAGGCTGAGCGGCTCCGCCTCGGCAGCGATCAGGCCCACAAGCCCCTCGCCCAGCCGCAGCGTGGTCATATGCACAGCTTCAGGTTTCAGGCCGTGAGTCGCGAAAAGCTCGAGTGCGCCATCATCACGCAGGACGTAAAACGAGCACACATCGGCCCGCATATTGTCCGCGATCAGATCAACAATCTTGTTCAGGCGGTCCTGTGAGCCCAAAGGCTCAGCAAGGGTTTCACGCAATTGCCGAAGCAAAACGCGCGGCCCGCCGCCAGCGACGTTGCCCATAAAATATCCTCATGACGGCCCAATTGCCGCCCCTCCCCCAACAACGCTTTGGAACCGTTTGTGGGTCCTAGGCGCTGTTCTTGTCGAGACCGTAATACGTATGCAGGGCCCGAACCGCAAGTTCCGCATATTCTTCTTCTATGAGAACCGAGGTCTTGATTTCGGAGGTTGTGATCAACTGGATGTTGATTCCCTTGTCCGCAAGCGCCTGAAACATGGAGGAAGCCACACCGGCATGAGAGCGCATGCCAACGCCCACAACGGAGATTTTCGCCCCGCCCTTGGAGCCGGAAATCGAATCATATTCAAACCGGTCACCCGCAACAGTCAGCGCTTTCATGGCCTTGTCGTATTCGCTGTCGGGCACGGTGAAGGTAATATCAGTCATCTTGCCATCATCGGAGACGTTCTGCACGATCATGTCGACGACAATGCGCTCATCGGCCAGCGAGCCGAACACCGCGGCGGCAACGCCGGGCTTGTCCTTGACCCCGCGCAGGGTGATTTTGGCCTCGGCCTTTGCCAGGGTCACACCGGAAACAATCTGCTTTTCCATAATCTCATCCTCATCGCACACCAATGTGCCGGGAACACCATGATCCGAACCGTCGGGGGCCACCTGCGGCGCATCCGGATCGTCAAAGCTCGAGCGCACGGCCAGCCGCACCTTTTTGGCCATCGCCAGTTCCACCGAGCGGGTCTGCAACACCTTGGCGCCGAGCGAGGCCATTTCCAGCATTTCCTCAAACGAAATCCGGGTCAGCCGCTGCGCCTTGGGCGCAATGCGCGGATCGGTCGTATAGACCCCGTCCACATCGGTATAGATATCGCAGCGATCCGCGCCGACGGCCGCCGCCACCGCCACAGCACTGGTATCGGAACCGCCGCGCCCAAGCGTCGTGACCCGGCCCGAGGGTGCCACGCCCTGAAACCCGGTCACCACACATACCACGCCCTGCGCCAGCCGCTCGTTCAAAAGCTCCGGCTTGATATCGGTAATCCGCGCCGCCCCGTGGGCGTCATCGGTCTCAATCGGCACCTGCCAGCCCGCAAACGAGCGCGCGGCAATCCCCATATCGGACAAAACGATCGCCATCAGCCCCGCGGTCACCTGTTCGCCCGAGGCGACAACCGCGTCATATTCGCGCGCGTCATGCAGTTTGGAGGCTTCATTGACCCAGCCCACGAGCTGGTTGGTCGCCCCGGCCATGGCCGAAACCACGACACAAACCTGATTGCCCGCATTCACCTCGCGCTGCACATGGCGCGCCGCATGGCGGATGCGTGCCACATCGGCCACCGATGTGCCGCCAAATTTCATTACTATGCGTGCCATCACAGCCCTCGGAAAAACCAGCGGCCAGGCCGCACGATAGATTTCGACGTTTGCGCGGTGCCATGCCATAAAGGCGGGGCGCAATCAACCTGGATCAGCGAGAACGGTTTATGAGCGACCTCGAAATAAGCGTGCACGAACTGCTGGCGCACCTGAGCGACAGGGTCCGACGCAAGGATATCGCCGTCATGGAACTGTTCGATGACGATGCCGGGATCATGCTGGCCGGCTCAGAGCCCGGCGATCTGGCGCGCGGTCCCATCGAGGTGCGGGCGCATATGCACCAGGTGTTTGCCCTGCCGCTTCACCTGCACTGGGAATGGGACAGTATCGCGTGCTGGTCAAATGGCGATATCGCCTGGTTTCTGGCCGATGGCCGCGCCGTCATTGCACGCGGCGATGAACTCAGCCCTGTCGCCTATCGCCTGTCTGGTGTATTGGTAAAAAGCGAAAAAGGATGGCGTTTCCGCCTGTTCCACGGCTCGGAACCGCGCGGTTGACACAATGAAGGTGCCAGCGCCATACCGGACCCTGGCGCCCACCAAAAATGCCCCCATGGAGACGGATTGATGCCTGCGACGACCATAAATGACGACGAAATCGCCCGTTTCACCGCCATGGCGGAAGAATGGTGGGACCCGACGGGCAAGTTCAAGCCGTTGCACAAGTTCAATCCGGTGCGGCTGGCCTATATCCGCCAGCACGTCATCGATCATTTCAAGCTCGACGGCACCAAACGCGAACCATTTGAAGGCCTTAATTTTCTCGATATCGGTTGTGGTGGCGGTCTGCTGTGTGAACCCATGGCCCGGTTGGGTGCCAAGGTCACCGGTGCCGATGCGGCGGAAAAAAATATCCGCATCGCCGCGCTGCACGCCACCCAGTCCGGTCTCGATATCGATTATCGTGCCACCACATCCGAAACCATGGCCGCAGCCGGCGAGCAATTCGATGTGGTGCTGAATATGGAAGTGGTCGAGCATGTCGCCGACGTGCCGCTTTATCTCGAAAGCTGCGCCCAGCTGGTCAAACCCGGCGGGTTGATGTTCGTTGCCACCATCAACCGCACGGCAAAAGCCTTTGCCCTTGCCATTGTCGGGGCCGAATATGTGCTCGGCTGGCTGCCCAAGGGCACCCATACTTACGAGAAATTCCTCACCCCCGAGGAAATCAGCTCCCAGCTCAAACGCCATGGCATGTCGATCAAGGACAAGAGCGGCGTCAGCTATTCACCCCTGCAGGACCAGTGGCGGACATCGCGCGACATGAGCGTCAATTACATGCTGCTGGCCGAAAAGCCGGCGAAGCGCTGATCTTCTATTGGTTTATTTACCGGCAGTTTCCTGAATCATTCTTTCACGGGCGGCTTCAAGGTCCGCTGCGACACCGTCGAGATGGCGTTTTTCGGGCAGCCCCGGCCAGACAGTGCCGACGCCGTGCGCTTTCAACAGCGCCTCCCCCATGACCTTGATCGCCTTTGACCAACCAGTCTCATGGTCATCTCTTGACTGAGCGTTCGGAAAACCGGTCTGGAGAAAAGCCAACATGGTACGATCTCCATCCTCTGTCAGATCGATCGATATCGTTGAGAAAAATTCTGTTCCCTCGAAGTGGTAGGAATAACAAAGTCGCTTGTCAGGGATGACCTCATGGTATGTTCCCGTCACATATTCGGTAACCGCACCGTTGACGTTTCGTAGCGACCAGCGGCCACCGGGGCGGAGGTCAACCGCTATGTCATGAGCCCGAAAACCATGGGAAGCACCGAACCAGGAACGGATCAGTTCCGGCCGCGTCCAGACGGCCCAGACCATGCCCGGCGGCCCGGCAAAGCGGTGTGCCAGTCGAAGCGCGTTCTCGTTATTGTCGTCCATTCTTCTCTGCCTCCGCGTTCAGCTGGTCGATAAGCGTATCCATCCGGCCGAAAGCCCCTTCCCAGTATTGCCTGTAATGCTCGATCCAGCCCGCCGCCTGCTTCAGCCCGTCTGCATCGAGATGGACAGGGCGCGTCTTTGCCACCCGCTCGCGGCGGATCAGACCCGCCTCCTCCAGCACCTTTAGATGCTTGGAAATCCCCGGCTGGCTCAGCGCCTGCTCCTCGACGATTTCATTCACGGTCATGGCCTTGTCCTCGATCATTGCCAGAATGGCCCGGCGGGTCGGGTCTGCAAGAGCCAGAAAGGTGCGCGACAGAGTGTCCATTATCATATTACCTGTTAGAAATATCACTAAATAGCTATATGAGTACGGGCAATACGTCAAGTGGTGCCTTTTCCTGACCGGCTGCAGCGTATACGCGCCGATGATCGCAGGGTGTTCGACAGGATTTTTGGGCGGGCCCCCGCGGAGGCGGGAATGCAAGGAGGTGGACTGAGGACTTTACAAACCCTCATCCTGAGCTTGTCGAAGGACGAGGGTTTCAACACCGGTGCGCCGCCATCCTTCGACAGGCTCAGGATGAGGTTCGGGGCTGGACAGGCTCTAGAATTGCGAGGCGATCAGCTTGCCGCGCCGGTCGGTGAGAATGATCAAATCGCTGGCACTTTGTGGCGGCGCGAACAGATAGCCCTGCACATATTTGCAGTTCAGCGCCTTGAGTTCGGCCAGCTGCATCGGCGTTTCCACGCCCTCGGCCACCACATCAAATCCGAGCGCATTCGCCACATCGATAATGGCGCGGATGATCCGCACATTGGCCGGATTGCTCTCCATCCCCTCGACAAAGGATTCATCGATCTTGATCTTGGAGAAGGGAAAGCTGCGCAAATAACTGAGCGAGGAATAGCCGGTGCCAAAATCATCGAGCGCAATCTCCACCCCCAGATTGAGCAGGTTATGCAGTGTGTGCATCACATGCGAACCGGGCTCCAGCAACACGCTTTCGGTGATTTCAACGATCAGCCGGCTGGGCAGCAGGCCATAGCGATCGAGATTTTGCACCAGCATGGAGAGCAGTTTTGTATTGCGCAATTGCACCGGCGAAACATTGACAGAGACCTGAATATGGGAGGGCCAGGTCGCCGCATCCTGCGCCGCCTGCGACAATACCCAGTCACCGATCGGCACGATCAGTCCGCTCTCCTCGGCAATCGGGATGAATTCCCTTGTATCGATCGAGCCCAGCGTCGGCGACATCCAGCGCAACAGCGCCTCATAGGCGGTGACCTTGCCGGTCGCAACCTCAAAGATCGGCTGATAATGCAGATGCAGTTCCCCGCGCTCCACCGCGCCCCGCAGCCCCTGTTCCAACTGCTTGCGGCGCAACAGGTTATCGCCCATTCCCGCCTCGAACAGGCGTTTCTGGCCCCGTCCATCGGCCTTGGCCGCATAAAGCGCCAGATCGGCACTCTGCATCAAGGCACCCGCATCAGCGCCATGCGCGCCCCCAACGGCTATGCCAATACTGCTATCGATGACCAGACTGTGCGGTGGCACGTCAAACGGTGCCTCGAACAGGCCCAGCACTTCCCCGGCCAGCCGCTCCGCCTCTGCCGGATTCTGGATATCCAGCAGCAGGATCGCAAATTCGTCGCCCCCGAGACGCGCCACTTCAAACGCGTCCCCGCCCCAGTTGCGCAAGCGCATGCCCAATTGGGTCAACAGCACATCACCCACCGGATGGCCAAGCGTATCATTGACCAGTTTGAACCCGGTCAGATCGAGCGTGATAACGCCAATCTCGCTGGCCGGGCGCGTCGCGAACGCCTCGGTCAGGAATTCCATGAACCGGCCCCTGTTGATCAGGCCGGTCAATTGATCGGTATGGGCGAGATGTTGCAGCCGCCGTTCAGCCAGCAACCGGCCGGTAATGTCCTGCGCCACGCCGCGCATGCCGCAAAACCGCCCCAGCCTGCCCCATTGCGGACTGGCGGTAATCGACCAGTATCTTTGCACGCCTCCCACCTGCACACTCACCGCCGCCCCCGAAAGCGGCTCGCGCTGCCGGACCCGGTTACAGGGCGAGATATTGAAAAACTCGGAATCGGGGGCAAACAGCTCGGCAAAACGCATCGCCGACAGTTGTTCCCGGCTCAGTCCGGCCGCCCGGGCAAACCGGTCACTGACCGCAACAAACCGGCCCGAGGCATCGGTCTGCCAAAGCCAGTCGCTGCCCTCGACTTCAAAATCCTTGAGAAGAATCGAGATGGTTTGTTGCTGTTCGCCACTCTGGCGGTCGCTCTTGATCTGCGTGACCAATATGCGCGCCTGATGGCGCACCAGCACCATCAGATAACCAAACAAGCCGATCAGCAGCATGATAGCGCCCTGCGCCGGGCCGTTCCCGACCTGCACCAGCGCGATACTCCCCGCAACAGTCACCACGCCGCCATAAAGAACAGCCGCCGCCGGCAATGCGGCCAGCCCAAAAACCTCCGCGCCCAGCATGACGCCCGCCGTCATCCCGAGCATCAACTGACGCCCCGGATCCATCATCGGCAAAAACAGGACAATCCCCGCCCCCCAGGCCAGCGCCCGCAATCCCGCCAAACCGACCAGACCGAGATAAAATCGGAGGGGATCCATAGACAGCGAGGGGTTCAATACGCGCGACGGCACGAGCAGCAGCAGCACGGACAGCGCGGCAAAACCCGCCCAGAGCCGCACCTCGGCACCATACCGGACGTCCCAGACCACCAGCGTGACCAGCGATATCGTCGCCAGATTAAAAACCAGCGTCGCCGGGATCATGTGGAGAAGACCCGTAATCTGCCGACGCATGATGTCGGCCCGCAACGTCCGCAATGCCCGCCCGTCCCGCGCATAGGCCAGCCGTTTGAACAGCCGTCCCGCCATTTTCCACCCGGATAAAAACACCTTTAAGCAACCAGTTTGTTTGAATACCCAAACAATGATCCTGGCCGATTAAAAAAACCTGAAATAAAGGCTTCAATCTATTTCAGATTTGCTGGATTTACTGGGATTTCGGCACAATCAGAAAGACTGGATACAAATATAAATACTGAAGAAACATCTCTTCACTATATCTCTAATTGTGATCTTCGGGAAGGTTCGGCAAGGGCATGAAATCAATGCCATCTTCCACCAGCCCGGAAATTTCCTCGCGGGTGGCTTCACCGTAAATGCCACGCGGCGTGCCTTCGGCTTCATGGATCTTGCGCGCTTCACTGGCAAAGCGATCACCCACATAATCGGCTTCCGAGGTCACCTTTTCGCGCAGGGCCTTCATCGCCGCGCGCAATTCAGCCTGTTGTGGATGGCCTGTGGAAAGCGCGACCTTGTCGGCGCTCTTGCGGGCAATAGCGGGCGCCATCAGCGCTTTGGTCACATGGGCGGAACTGCATATCGGGCAGGTAACAATGCCCTTCTTATGCTGGGCCTCATAGGCCTCCGCATTGCGAAACCACGCGTCGAACTTATGCTCACTCTCACAAATCAGCGAATATTGAATCACGCCAGAAATCCTCTCAGGACCCGATCATCATAACAGATGTGGGTTAACGCTTAGCGAAAACGGCCGTGCATTGGCAAGCGCGGGCACCCGCGCCCGTACATCCCTGACCCGCGCCAGATCGATATCGGCGAGGACCAGCCCCGGCGTATCGTCGGCGCGTTCCGCCACAATCACCCCCCAAGGGTCGACAATCATCGAATGCCCCCAGGTGGCCCGGCCATTTTCATGCACCCCGCCTTGTGCGGCTGCAATCACATAAGACCCGGTTTCAATCGCCCGGGCCCGCAATAAAACTTCCCAATGCGCCTTGCCGGTCGGCACGGTAAAGGCTGCCGGCACCGATATCACCTCGGCACCGCCCCCGGCCAGCGCTGCATAAAGCTTTGGAAAGCGCATGTCATAACAAATCGACATCCCGAGGTTAAACTCGGGGCCCTTTGCCACCACCGCCGCATTGCCCCCCCGATAGCTCGCGCTCTCGTGATAGGGCCGGTCATCGGGCGGATCGGCATCAAACAAATGAATCTTGTCATAGCTCGCAACCATTTGCCCGTCAGGGGCAAACAGCACCGATTTATTGACGAACATGTCACCGTCAACAGCTATGGCCAGCGATCCCAGATGGAGGAACACACCCGTATCCGCCGCAATCTCGCCACAGCGCGCCAGCGCCGGATTGTTTTCAAACGGCCCGGCCATTTCGGCGAGTTCCGTGCGATTGCGCACAAAGGCCACGCTGACCTCCGGCGTCAGCACATAGGCCGCACCTGCAGTCGCCGCCTCTGCCGCAAATTCGGCAATAGCGTCAAGATTCGCCGCAGGCGACACCCCGGACCGCATCTGGATTGCGGCCACGCGGACCGTGTTTTCAACCATACCGCGTCTCAGTCGGCATTAAGGAGCTTGTCGAGCTCGCCCCGGCGCTCAAGCGTCGCCATTTCGTCATAGCCGCCCACATGGGTCTCGCCGATAAAGATTTGCGGCACCGTGCGACGGCCTTGCGCCCGCGCGGTCATTTTCGTGCGCAGATCGGGATCCAGCACGTCAATTTCATCGAAGGAAACGCCCTTCTGGCTCAACAGCGATTTGGCAGCATGGCAATAAGGGCAGGTCGGGGTGGTATAGATTTCAATTTTTGGCATGGAATGCCTCCTTCAGACGTTACCCCGTTTATATGGGCAGATCCCCGCCAATAACAACGCGGGCAAAGCTGATGACGTCAATTTGTTCAATCCCGGCGCGTTTCAGCGTCCGGGTCAGCGCCTTCACCGTCGCCCCCGTGGTGATCACATCATCGACAATCACCACCCGCCGCCCGGCAATCGGGGCCAGGGCTTCGGGCCGCACCGTAAAGGCCCCCGCCACATTGCGCGCCCGCTGGTCCTTGCCCAGCCCCACCTGCTGCAGGGTCCGCCTCGTGCGGCGCACCAGCAGGGGCGCGATATCCAATGAGCACATTTCCGAAAGCGCCCGGCACAATTCAGTCGATTGATTATAGCGCCGCTGCCATTGCCTGAACCGGTGCAGCGGCACGGGCACCAAAACGGGATCACCCTCGAGAATTTCCGCACAGGCCGTCACCATGGTGCGGGCGCAAAACCGCGCCAGTTCCGGCCGGTCGCCATATTTGAGCCGCGAGACGATCGCCCGGGCGATATCATTGTAAATCACCGCCGAACGCGCCCGGTCAAACGGCGGCGGATCGGCAATCGCCTCCGCCGAACGCGCCTCCGGCCCGAGCGAGACCGCAAACGGCAGCCCCAGCACCGGACACAAGGGCGCCGTAATCGGCCGCAACCCGCGCCAGCAATCGGCACAAAGCCCCTCGGCCCCGGCAATCGGGGTGTCGCAATAAAGGCAGGTTGGGGGATAGAGTTGATCGAGCAAAAACCCGCCCGCCCGCTCCAGCCACCCCGAGGGCGAACGGGGAAGCACAGCATCTTTGACAGAAGCCCGGCGCTTGTCCATAACCGCATTCTGCAACTTTAAATGCGCGCTGTCGCGCCCCATTGCAAAGCCATACCCATGTCCGGCACAGCCCCGTCCGCACCCAGAATATTCGACCGCCCCCTCATCGCCCGGCACTATGCCCGCCGCACCGAGCAAGGCGCCGATTTCATCACCCAACTGGTGCTTGATGATCTCGAACAGCGCCTGGCCCCGATCACCCGCGACTTCTCCAACGCCCTGATCATCGGACCGGATGCAGCGCTCCTCCCCACCAAAGGCCAATCGGCCAATGGCAGTTTTGCGTTTACCCGCATCTCCACCCTGATCGGCACGGACAACACCGCCATCGACCCCGATCACCTGCGCCTGCCGCACCGGGATTACGACCTGATCGTCTCCGTGCTCGATTTACAATGTGTTAACGATGTTCCCGGATTTCTCGCCGGCATACGCGCGCACCTGGCCCCGGACGGGCTGATGCTCCTCGCTGCCATTGGTGGCAATTCCCTGCAGGAATTGCGCGGCGCCTGGCTCAGTGCCGATGCCATAATCTCTGGCGGGGCCTATCCCCGCATCGTGCCCTTGATCGATGTGCGCGATGCCGGCAGCCTGTTGCAACGCGCCGGCTTTGCCCTGCCCGTTGCCGATATCGAACAGCATGTGGTGCGCTATCGCTCACCCCTCGCGCTGATGCAGGAATTGCATGCCCTTGGTGCCAGTAATCCACTGGTCGAACGTCCGCGCAAAATGACCACAAAAACCCTGCTGGCCGAGGCCAATGCCGCCTATGTGGAAACCGCCAGCGACAGCGATGGCCGCATCCGCGCGACCCTTGAAATTTTATGGCTTTCCGGCTGGGCACCCCATGAAAATCAGCAAAAACCGCTCGCGCCGGGCAGTGCGAAGGTCAGTCTGGCAAAGGTGCTGGGTCATGACGACAAGTCCGAAAGCTGACGCTTTTGGAGGGAAACCGGCAACCGGTTTTTTCACGCCTGAACGGCGCGCCAAAAACAGAACCAGACCGGGATCTTAAGTGCCGCTCGAAGCGTTGGCATCGGCCACTTTTGTCGCCACGTCGTCGAACAACCCAGTGACCGAACCGCCCATCAATGTGAGCGCTGTAACACAGGCAACAGCGATCAGACCGGCGATCAGGGCGTATTCAATAGCCGTCGCGCCCCGTTCGTCCCAAAGAAAAAAATCTATCGTCCGCAAAATATCTTTCATACCGCCCTCACGGTTACAAATGCGCCGCAACGCCAGCTCTCTTTACAACAAATCACACAAATGAGCTATTAACGGCGCATCCGCCGGGGGCATTTCATAATCGCGCAACGCCTGCGGCCGCACCCATTTCAAGGCATCATGTTCAAGGGCCTGCGGCTGCCCCTGCCATTTGCGGCAGACATAAAGCGGCATCAACAGGTGAAAGCCATCATAGGCATGGCTGGCAAAGGCCAACGGTGCCAGACAGGCGGTCTTGGTCAAGATCCCCAGCTCTTCCTCAAGCTCGCGGATCAAAGCGGCCTCGGGGCTTTCCCCCGCCTCCAGCTTGCCGCCGGGAAATTCCCACAACCCGCCAAGCGATTTGCTGGCAGGCCGCTGGGCAATCAATACCCGCCGGTCCGCATCCACCAGGGCACAGGCAACCACCAGCAGAATTTTATGTGCCTCAGCCATCGTGCCTCAGGCCGGTCGCCGGTAGTGATAACGATAGACTTCCTCGAACCCGAGCGAGCGGTAGAGATTGACCGCAGGTACATTGTCAACGAGCACCTGGATCGCGGCCCAATCGGCCCCGCCATCCCGGCTCCAGTTCAGCGCCGCCTGCATCACCGCACGGCCATAGCCCTTGCCGCGCAGATCCTCGCGCACGACAACATTAAGATAAACCCCGATGCCGCCATTATTATTGGTCAGCGCGGCGGCTGCCGGTTCGCCCGCATCATCATAAACCAGGATCCCGGTCACCGGCGTTGTAATCCGCCCCAGCATGTCGGTCAGCGCATTGACGGTTTCCCCGCCATAGCCGCTCATCCCCGCCTGCACCACATACCATTCCGGATCGACCGCTTTGAACAGGCGAAAGGAATATTTGGGCGTAAACGCCCCCCCGACCGGCATGGCCATGACCACACTATGTTCGAACGGCTGCCAATGGGCGGCATTAAGCGCGGTGATGACTTTCTCGCTGGCAAGGGGCGTTACCCGGAAAACCGGCGGAATATCATGTGCCTTGGCCCATGCCGCGAACCGCTGCAACCGTTCGCCCGCATTCTGGTCATCACCCGGATCCATCGCCTGCGCCGAATTTGCCCGCTTGGTATAGCCATTGGCAAACCGCCACAGCCAGCCCTCGTCCCGATAGGTTTCAAGGGCAGGCCAGGCGCTCAAGAATGCCTGTTCAAGCTGGAGATTGGAGGGGCGTTGCGCCACGATCAGCTCCGATAATCTGCGTTGATGGAAATATAGCCATGGGTCAGGTCGCAGGTATAAACCCGTCCCGTGCCTGTCCCAAGACCAAGTCCAACCCGGATTTCAAGATCCGTGCCCTTCATATAGGCACTGGTCTTGGCCTCGTCATAAACTGCGGCGCGCATCCCGTTCTCCGCCACCAGAAAATCCCCGAACCAGATCGATAGCTTGTCGCGGTCGGCGGGCTCGCCGGCCTTGCCCACGGCCATCACCACCCGGCCCCAATTGGCGTCTTCCCCGGCAATCGCGGTTTTCACCAGCGGCGAATTGGCAATGGCGCGCGCAATCACCATGGCGCTGTCATCATCGGTCGCCCCATTGACCTCAACGGTAATGAACTTGCTGGCCCCCTCGCCATCCTTGACCACCTGCATGGCCAGATCAAACAGCACATCATGCAGCGCTTCGCCGAAAATCTCCGCCCGCGGATCATAAAGGCTCTCGATCGGGGCCACATCACGGGCCGCCGCCTTGCCCGTGGCAAAAACCAGCAACGTATCAGAGGTCGAGGTATCGCTATCCACCGTCACCGCATTGAAACTGGTCCCCACATGGCGCGACAGCAGGGCCTGCAAAACGCTCGCCGCAATCGGCATGTCGGTAAAAACAAAAGACAGCATGGTCGCCATGTCCGGCGCAATCATGCCCGACCCCTTGGCAATGCCGCAAAGCGCAATCTCGACCCCATCAATCTCGACGCTCGCCGTCGCCAGTTTGGCAAACGTGTCCGTGGTCATGATGGCCTCGGCAGGGGCCATCCAGGGGGCCGATTTCAGCCGCCCGGCGCATTCATCGAGCACGCCGCGAAATTTCTCGCCATCCAGCGGCTCGCCGATCACCCCGGTCGAGGCTAAAAACACCTCTTCAGGCGCACACCCCACCGCTTCAGCGGCGATATCAGCGGTCAACACCACCGCATCACGCCCCTTTTGCCCGGTAAAGGCATTGGCATTGCCTGAATTGACCACCAGCGCCCGGGCGGGACCATTATGGGTCAGCCGGTCACGGCACCAATCGACCGCAGCCGATGGGCATTTCGAACGGGTCAACACCCCGGCCACACTGGTGCCCTCATCAAACACCGCCAGCAGCACGTCGGTACGATTCTTGTATTTGATACCGGCTTCGGCGGTGGCAAAACGCACGCCCGCAATCTCCGGCATTTCGGGAAAGCTTTCAGGTGCCAGGGGGGAACGGGGATATGCCATTTTTTCGATCAAGCCGGTTTCACTAAAGCCACTTGTTTGCCCGACAAACATGGTCAGCGCAAGGCTGTCCATGGTGCCCGTTCAGCCAATAAGCGCCCCAAATAAAAAAGGTGCCGCCCTGAGGGCGACACCTTTCATGCCAAATCCGGCAATATTCAGGAGCCGCCCTATTGCGCGGCTTCCAGCTCATTTTGTTCAATCTGGGCTGCCAGTTCCGGATCGCTGACCTCAATGGAAGCGCCTTCCTTGAGCGTCTGCATGGCCGAATTGAAGGCGTCAAACAGCACTTTCTGCTGCAATTGCGAGCCCACCTGCTCCATCGGCGGGGGCGAACTCTTGCGGCGATCCTCGAGCTTGATCAGGTGCCAGCCGAACTGGGATTGCACCGGCTCGCTGACCTGGCCGATTTCAAGGGCAAAAGCTGCAGCCTCAAACGGCGGCACCATCTGGCCTTTGACGAAATAACCCAGATCACCGCCATTCTTGGAGGACCCGTCAATGGAATTTTCCAGCGCGGCCACTTCAAACGGCTTGCCACCCTCGATTTCCGCCCGGATCGTCTTGGCGTCGGCTTCATCCGCTACCAGAATATGGCGGGCATGAATTTCATCCTGCGGCTCAAAATCGGCAACCAGCTCGTCATAGGCAGCCTTGACGCTCTCCTCATTCACCTGGGTGCCGATTTTTTCGGCAAAATAGGCCCGGCGCAATGAGCGGTCCTCAAGATATTTCTGCCGGCGGCGGAACACTTCACTGTCCTGCATATCCTCGGCACGGGCCGCCTTGGCCATGACTTTCATGTCAATCAGCACGGAGGCGAGGAACGAACGGCGGCCCTGCGGCGGCACATTCTGGAGTTCCTGCGCCAGATCTTCAGCGGCAAAAGCCAGATCGCCTTCGGTAATGGCTTCACCATCCACCGTGGCAATAACGCTGTCAGGGCTGGGCGTTGCGGCCTGCTCCTGGGCGAAAATGGCCTGTGGCATGGCACCCATGGCCACAAGGGCCACGAAAACGCCTAAACTCTTGATGATAGAACGCGAAAATGCCGCGCCAGTTAGATTGGTCATTGGATTCCTTCTCCTTATTCACCCAGCGACCCCCATCACGCTACAGGCGGACTTGGTTTGCCACGTTTGAGCCAACGTTGACAAGACAAAGCACCACTCTTACATGTCCTCTCGCTTGACCAAGCTCTTTTGGGGCACGACCCGGCCCGATTATGCCGGTATCTGGCAGTGCGTACCGGCCCCGGCGCGTTTCGACAAAGGGAATTCCGTAAAAATGGTTGTACATGCGATCGCCCGCCGCTTATTTGGCTCTGCGAACGACAAACGGGTTAAAAAATTCCAGCCGAATGTCGAGGCCATCAACGCGCTGGAACCCGAGTTGCAAAAACTTTCGGATGACCAGTTGCGGGCCCGCACGGCGGAATTTCGCAACCAGATCGCCCAGGGCGCGACCCTCGACGCTCTTCTTGTCCCCGCCTTTGCCACCGTCAGAGAGGCGGCCAAGCGCTCCCTCGGCCAGCGCCATTACGATGTGCAGCTGATCGGCGGCATGGTCTTGAACGAACGCGCCATCGCCGAAATGCGTACCGGTGAAGGCAAGACCCTCTCCTCCACCCTGCCCGTCTATCTCAATGCCTTGACGGGCAAGGGCGTGCATGTGGTCACGGTCAATGATTACCTCGCCAAGCGCGACGCTGAATGGATGGCCCAAGTCTACCGCTTCCTCGGCATGAGCGTTGGCACCGTGCTGCAGGAATCGACCGATGCCGAGCGCAAGGCCGCTTATGCCGCCGACATCACCTATGGCACCAATAACCAGTTCGGCTTCGATTACCTGCGCGACAACATGAAATATGCCCGCGCCCAGATGGTCCAGCGCGGCCACGCCTATGCCATCGTCGATGAAGTGGATTCGATCCTCGTTGACGAAGCGCGCACCCCGCTGATCATTTCCGGCCCCTCCGAGGACCGGTCCTCGCTTTACGAGACCATCGACAAGGTCATCCCGATCATTGAAGAGGGTGATTTCGAGCTCGACGAAAAGCAGCGCTCCGCCACTTTCACCGATCAGGGCATTGAAAAGCTCGAGGAAAAACTGCTGGCCGAAGGCGTGATGAAGGGCGAGTCGCTTTACGACATCGAAAACGTCTCCATCGTCCATCACCTCAATTCGGCGCTGCGCGCCCACAAGCTGTTCCAGCGCGACAAGGATTACATCGTCCAGAATGACGAAGTCGTCATCATCGATGAATTCACCGGCCGCATGATGCCGGGCCGCCGCTATTCCGAAGGCCTGCATCAGGCGCTCGAGGCCAAGGAACACGTCAAGGTCCAGCCCGAGAACCAGACCCTCGCCTCGATCACCTTCCAGAATTATTTCCGCCTGTATGAAAAGCTGGCCGGCATGACCGGCACGGCCAAGACCGAAGAAGAAGAATTCGGCGATATCTACGGGCTCGAAGTCATCACCGTCCCCACCAATGTGCCCATTGCCCGTACGGACGAGGACGACGCCATTTTCCGCACCATGACGGAAAAATTCGAGGCCATTGCCGATCTGGTGGAGGACGCGCAAAAGCGCGGCCAGCCGGTTCTTGTCGGCACCACCTCGATTGAAAAATCGGAATTGTTGGCCGACTTGCTCAAAAAGAAGGGCGTCAAGGACATCAAGGTCCTCAATGCCCGCTATCACGAGCAGGAAGCCCGCATCATTGCCGATGCCGGCATGCCCGGTGCCATCACCATTGCCACCAATATGGCCGGCCGCGGTACCGATATTCAGCTCGGCGGCAATCTCGAAATGCGTACCGCCATTGAAGCCAGCGAGCTTGAAGGCGAAGCCCGGGACAAAAAGATCGAAGAGATCAAGCTCCAGATCGAGAAAGACAAGCAGGCCGCACTTGATGCGGGCGGGCTTTATGTCATCGGCACCGAGCGCCATGAGAGCCGCCGCATCGACAACCAGCTGCGCGGCCGTGCCGGCCGTCAGGGCGATCCCGGCCATTCCAAATTCTATTTATCGCTGCAGGATGACCTGATGCGCATCTTCCCGATCGAGCGCATGGATTCCATGCTCGAAAAGCTCGGTCTCGAAGAAGGCGAATCCATCACCCACCCCTGGGTCACCAAGGCGATCGAACGGGCCCAGGCCCGCGTCGAAGCGCGCAATTTCGACATCCGCAAGAATATCCTCAAATATGATGACGTAATGAACGATCAGCGCAAGGTGATCTTCGTCCAGCGTCTCGAACTGATGGATGATGATGACGTGTCCGACACCATTGGCGACATGCGCCATGACGTTGTTGATGCCATTGTCGCCAAGGCCTGTCCCGAGCGCGCCTATCCCGAACAATGGAATGCCGAACAGCTGACGGAAGCGGCCAAGACCTATCTTGATGTCGAAGTGCCGGTCGCCGAATGGGCCGCAGAGGAAGGCATCGACGTGGAAGCAGTTGCGACCCGCCTCAAGGATGCCGCCGACGCCCATATCGCCGCCAAGGCCGCCCGCTATACCCCCGACATCATGCGTCAGGTGGAAAAATCCATCCTGCTGCAATCGATCGACGGGCTGTGGCGCGAGCATCTGGTCACCCTTGACCATTTGTCCAAGGTCGTCGGCTGGCGGGGTCTGGCCCAGCGCGATCCGCTCAATGAATACAAGCAGGAAGCCTATGAGCTGTTCAACGCGCTACTGACCAATCTGCGCGAACTGGTCACCACCCAGCTCGCCCATGTTGAAATCCAGATGCGCCCTCCCGAGGCACCCCCGGCGCTCGATACGCAGGAAGTCCATATCGACCCGCAGACCGGCGAGAACGAAGTGGCCACTGAGGCCGCCCCGGAAAACATGGTTTTGAGCGAAGAACAATTGCGCAATGTCCGCCGCAATGACCCCTGCCCCTGCGGCTCGGGCAAAAAGTTCAAGCATTGCCACGGGGCCTACTGACCCCTCAAAAAACCTGATTAAAAAGGGCACCCGATGGGTGCCCTTTTTTTGTCTCACCACCCCGGCCCTCGTCATCGCGAGGCGCGCAGCGCCGTGGCGATCCAGAGCAACACGTGCTGGTGTCAGCGGCTCTGGCAATTGTAGTGTTTATCATCATGCCGGATTCCCGCGCGGCATCACCGCTCGCAATGACGCCAGCGAGCCGCACCAAGAAGCCACCATCCCCCACCTTCTCCCTCGGGCTTGACCCGAGGGTCCATACGATACCCGCCAGACAAAATGGATGCCCGGATCAAGTCCGGGCAAGAAGGAGAATGAACTGGACGCAATGTGCGGTCCCAAACCCTCATGGTGAGCCTGTCGAACCACGAGGGTTTCAGCTCTGAGCGTGCCGCCCATCCTTCGACAGGTTCAGGATGAGGTTGGGGGCAAGCCCAAGGTGAGGGCACGTCGCCCCCTCTTCCCCAATCGTCACCCTCGGGTCAAGCCCGAGGGTGACGATTGGGGGGATAGGCCTATCGGGGCATATAAAGGCGGAAAACGTGCCAACAACATAAGACAAAAAAGCCCGTCCCCGCTGGAACGGAGTTGTCCAAACTCCGTTTAGCAACAAATCAGGATTATTCTTCCGTCAAATCCCGCAACCAGCCGCGTGTGCTTGCTTGCACCCCGCCCCCAGACGCGTAAAAGTCGCGATCAGGCTCAAACCAGTCAGGCACATCCATTGACCTACGAACAAATTACCCTTTTCACCCTGATCGGCCTCGTGCTCGTTGGTCTGCTCTGGGGCCGCTGGCGCTATGACATGGTCGCATTTACCGCCCTGATGATCGGCGTCGCCATCGGGGCTGTGCCCCATGAAATCGCCTTTTCCGGCTTCGGGCATGAAGCCACCATCATCGTCGCGCTGGTGCTGATCATTTCCGCCGGGCTCTCGCGCTCCGGTGCCGTCGACCTGATCACCCGCGTTGTCATCGACCGCACCCGGCCCCTTGGCCAGCACATCACCATTTTGGGCACCGTTGGCGGCATCCTCAGCGCCTTCATGAACAATGTCGCAACCCTAGCGCTATTGATGCCGGTCGACATCCAGGCCGCCCGTCAGGCCGGGCGCAGCCCGTCGCGCTCGCTGATGCCGCTTTCCTTTGCCACCATTCTGGGCGGCATGGTCACCCTGATCGGCACCCCGCCCAATATCATCATCGCCTCCTATCGCGCCGATGCGCTCGGCACCCCGTTCTCCATGTTCGATTTTGCCCCGGTCGGGGCCGCAGTTGCTGTTGCGGGCCTCGCGTTCATCGCCCTGGTCGGCTGGCGCCTGATCCCCCAACATGCCGGCAACAGCACCCCCCTTGAAGACCCCACCAAGCTCGACAATTACATTGCCGAACTGGTCGTCACCGAAAAATCCCGCATTGTGGGCCAAAAGGTCCGCGAGCTCGACGAAGCCGCCGAAGAAGCCGATTGCGCTGTCATCGGGCTTGTGCGCAAGGGCAAGCGCCTGCCCGGCCGCGCCCGCCGCGCCGAAGTCGCCGCTGGCGACCTGCTGGTCATTCAGGGCACCGCTGACGCGCTGAACGCGGTCGCGGGCAGTCTTGGCCTCAAAATGCAGGGCAAGGCCGGCCAGGTCGCCGATCTGAGCTCGGACATGACCCTCGCCGAATTCGTCATCACCCGCGACAGCCGTCTGGTCGGGCGACGGGCCAATGATGTGCAATTGCTGCGCGCGGGCGGCGTTTCCATGATCGGGCTCTCGCGCATGGGCAAGGCCGTCCACGAACGTGTCCGCCGCACCCCGTTGCAGGCCGGCGACGTGCTGCTGATGCTGGGCACCGAGGAGAACATGCAGGATGTCGCAGGCCGCCTGCAATGCCTGCCCCTCGCCGACCGTTCGCTCAACGTCACCCGGCACGAAAAGGCCTGGGGGGCCATCGCCCTGTTCGGGGGTGCCATTGCGCTCGCCGCCTTCGGCTTCATTCCGCTCCCCATCGCTTTGGGGCTGGTGGCCATCGGTCTCGTGCTGTTCGACATCCTGCCGCTGCGCGATCTTTATGATGCGGTCGAATGGCCGGTCATCGTCCTTTTGGGGGCGATGATCCCGCTGGGCGCCGCGCTTGAAAGCAGTGGCGGCTCCGCCCTGATCGTTCAGGGGCTCGCTGCTGTCACACAAGGCCTGCCGGGCTGGGTCGGCATCATGGTGCTGCTGGTCGCCACCATGACCCTCTCGGACGTGCTCAACAACACCGCAACCGCCGTCATCGCCGCCCCCATCGCCGTCGAACTGGCCCGCGCCCTTGATGCCAATCCCGACCCGTTCCTGATGGCGGTGGCCATTGGGGCCAGCTGCGCCTTTCTCACCCCCATCGGCCACAAGAACAACATGCTGATCCTCGGGCCGGGCGGCTATGCCTTTGGCGATTACTGGCGGGTGGGATTACCGCTTGAAGCGCTGGTGGTCGCGGTCGCTGTGCCCATGATCATGCTGGTCTGGCCGCTATAGCATCAAGCCCTTAGCGCCAGTGGCGCATTTAAGGTTTTGCTCAAAAGGCTGCACCGTCATTGCGAGCGGTCCCTTCTTCTCCCTCCCCCTTGTGTGGGGTGAGGGGCGACCCGAAGGGACAAAAGGCGCCGGTGGCGCGTTTTGAGCACTGAACGCCCGGAGCGCTACGCGCGATGGGCAGGGGATCAAGGGTGGGGGTCGGCCCGAAGGGCCAAACAAAGAGTCTTTGGGACTGTCCGCAAATATCGCGTTTGTGGCTCCACCCCACCCGACCCGGCTTTGCCGGGCCACCCTCCCCATCAAGGGGAGGGAAAAGGGGCAGATACCCGTCGCTCTGGATTGCCGCAGTGCTGCGCACCTCGCAATGACGCAGGGTGTGTCCAGCAAAACCTGATCGGCTTTAGCCTCTTGTACCCGTACGCGGTGCCGGCGTCGGGGCGACCACAGAGGCCGGTGTTTCCGTGCCCTCGCTGCCGCCGAATATCCCGGTAATGCCGGAGAAGAACCCGCCAACCGCACCCGAAATCGCCTCGGTGCGTTCGCCCACAGCCTCGGAAACCGCAGCGCTGCGTTCAGCAATCGCCGCTTCCCGGGCCGCCTGTTCAGCCGCCGCTTCTGCCTTGCGGGCCGCCTTGGCCTCAAAGTCCGCCGCAGCGGTCTGGAAGGTCGCCTCATCGGCAATCTGCTTGGCCTTGACCTTGGCCATCAGGTCCGGCTCGGTCGAGGTGCTGGGGCAGGCACCGGCCGCATCCAGCGGTCCACCCGCGGCATTGAAGATATAATGCTTCTCGCACACATCCCATTTCGGCACCCGGCGGGAAATCTCGAAAGCGTCATAGCCTTCCTTCAGATTGCGCCAGAAATCGAGATGCGGGCTGTCGCGATGCTTGGCCATATTCGCCGCCGTCATCCGGAACGGAAAGATCTGCAATTCAAACGTGCGCTGCCCGCCCTTGAAGGCTTCGCGGCCGAGCGCATAAATCTCGGCAATCTGCTCGTCGGTCATCGCGTAACAGCCGCGCGACGAACAATCGCCATGCACCATCAGATCGGAACCGGTGCGCCCATGCACCCGGTCAAACTTGTTGGGAAAGCCGGTATTGAAGGCGAGATAATAATTCGAGCGCGGGTTCATCAGCCCCGGCGTGATCGAATAAAAGCCCTCAGGTGCCTGCCGGTCGCCTTCCTTGATCTTGGGACCAAGCTCACCCGACCAGTTGCAAATCTCATAGGTCTTGAAAAATTTGTAAGAGCCGTCCTTGACCCGCTTCCACACCTCAAGCGCGGACTCGTCCTTGTAGATCCGGATCAGCATGGCTTCGTTCTTGCCAGAGCCCATCGTGCGCAATTGCCCCTCGACAATGCTCGACAAAGGCTGGTTGTGGCGGCCATCGCCTTCCACAAGCCCACACCCGGCAAGCACGGCCGCGAACATCATGAGGCTGATGATTTTGAAAACCCGGGACAGTGTCAACTCAACGCTCCACCCAACACACGCATGCCCCAACGGGCATCACAAATCGTCCATATCATAAGGGGCAATGGCTTAAGAACATACTCACGATAAAATGAGTGGGGCTAGAGCAGCGACTGGCCAATGGCGAGAAACTTCTCGCGCCGCATCTCGCGCACTTCATCACGGCTCTTGCCCTCAAAGTCGGCAAGGAATGAGGAAATGGCGTCGCTGGTGGCTTTCAAAACCGTTTCATGATGGCGATGTGCACCACCCACCGGCTCACCGATAATCCCGTCGATCACCCCGAGCTTGAAAATATCCTGGGCCGTGATTTTCTGCGCCGCCGCCATGTCCTGGGCCTTGGCCGCATCCCGGAACAGGATCGAGGCCCCCGCTTCCGGTGAAATCACCGAATAGATGGCATGTTCGAGCATCAGCACCCGGCTGGCAGTCGCCAGCGCAATCGCGCCGCCCGAACCGCCTTCACCAATGATAACCGCCAGATTGGGCACACCCAGTTCAAGGCATTTGTCGGTCGAGCGGGCAATCGCCTCGGCCTGGCCGCGCTCTTCCGCGCCAATACCGGGATAGGCCCCGGATGTGTCGACAAACGAGAGTACGGGAATATCAAACCGGTCAGCCAGATCCATGATCCGCACGGCCTTGCGATAACCCTCGGGCCGCGCCATGCCGAAATTGTGCTTCAAACGGCTTTCAGTCGTTGCGCCCTTTTCCTGGCCCATCACCGCCACCGGCTGGCCCTTGAACCGGCCAAAACCGGCCTGGATCGCTGAATCCTCGGCAAATTTCCGGTCACCGGCCAAGGGCACGAATTCGGTGATCAGATTGCCCACATAATCGGAAAAATGCGGCCGCTGCGGATGGCGCGCCACCTGGGTTTTCTGCCAGGGCGTCAGCCTTTTATAAATTTCGGCCAGCGCCTCCTCGGCGCGGTGCTGCAAACGGGTGACTTCCTCATCGATGGAAACGGCTTCGTCTCCGGTGGCAAGGGACTGAAGCTCCTGGATTTTACCCTGTAGCTCGGCGACCGGTTTTTCAAAATCGAGATAGGTCTGCATAGGCCCTTGTCTTTAGCTCTCTTACAACGAGTGGCATCAGCCACCCAAACGTGGCCGGAAGGTGACCATGATAGGTACGGAAGTCAAGAATGTAAGCAAAGAAGCTTAATCTCTAGTCATCGCTGAGAGGATGATGTTTCTCCACCAGCTCGCGCAGTCTTGCATCCAGAACATGGGTATATATCTGTGTGGTGGAAATATCTGCATGCCCGAGCAGCATTTGCACAATTCTAAGGTTCGCCCCGCCCTGCAGCAAATGGCTGGCAAAGGCATGGCGCAGCACATGCGGCGATACCCGCGCCCCTGCAATCCCGGCCCGCCCGGCCAAAGCCTTGAGGTCGCGGCCAAAGATCTGGCGCTCCAGATGTCCCGATTGCCCTTCGGCTGGAAACAGAAACCGCCCCGGTTCCAGCGACTTGACCCAGGCCATCAGCGCATCGCGCGAGCGGTCATTCAGCGGCACCACCCGTTCGCGCTCGCCTTTGCCCGTCACCGTCAGAAACGAGGCATCGCGCATCACCGCACTGCGCAACAGGCTGACCAATTCGCTCACCCGCATGCCGGTCGCATATAAAAGTTCAAGCAGGACATAAAGCCGCCGCGCCCTCACCCCTGCAGCGCTCACCGGGTCCAGCGCCCCCGCTTCGGTCTCCGCCAGCGTCAGCAAGGTGTCGACTTCTTCAACCGAGAGTATTTTGGGCAGGCCACGCCGCGCTTTGGGCGAGGCAATGATTCGGGTGGGATCATCGCCGCTGATCCCCTCGGCCAGCAAAAACCTGTGGAATTGCCGAACGGCGCTCAACCGCCGCGCCACCGAGGCGGCCGACAGGCCTTCCCCGTCCAGCCGTTCGAGATAGGCAATCACCGAAGGCCGCAGCGCTTTGGCCGCCCCCGATCCGGACGCTTTGAGAAAACCGCAATAATCGGCAAGGTCGCGCCCATAGGCGGCAATCGTATTGGCCGCCGCACCGCGTTCCGCGCTCATCATTTCCAAAAAGGCACCGATCAGATGATCGTCGGCCATCAGCTGCCAAACAGGTCCCGCGCCGGCACGCGCATGGTGACCTCTTTTTCATGGGGTTCAACAAATGTCGCCAGCGCAAACATGGCCCCATAGCCAAGCCCGGCCAGAAACAGCAAGACAATCAGAAATCGGATCAGCGTTGGCATAAAAATATCCTCGTCTGCGTTCCTTTTCACCGATTTACCGGTGGCGATCAAGGCCGCTGGCAAATGCCCCCCGCTTGACAAGTACCCCCGCGACCGCTTCAAGCAAGCCAGTGACAGCATCAGGACCTTAAGACGTGGGCCAGCCCAAGACCATGACAGCCGATACCGATTGCACGGAACTGCTCGACCTTTTGGGCGGACGGCCACTGGTTCTGGTCGGCATGATGGGCGCTGGCAAGACCACAGTGGGGCGGCGTCTGGCCACCCGGCTGGGGCGTAAATTCATCGACAGCGATGCTGAAATCGAAAAAGCCGCCGGCATGGAGATCAATGATTTCTTCGCCCTGCATGGCGAACCCGAATTCCGCGCCGGCGAGGCCCGGGTCATTTCGCGCATCATGAAGGACAAGGATATTGTTCTTGGCACGGGCGGCGGCGCCTTCATCAATGCCGAAACCCGCGATCTGGTCCGCGCCGAGGGCGTCTCGGTCTGGCTCAAGGCCGATTTCGAAACCCTGTTCGCCCGCGTTTCGCGCCGCGCCAACCGGCCCCTGCTCAAAACTGCAAACCCGCGGGCCACGCTGAAAAAACTCATGGAAGAGCGCGATCCGCTTTATGCCGAAGCCGATATTACCGTGATTTCGCGCGATGTGCCCCATGACATGGTCATCGATACCGTGATTACCCAGGTCCGCGATTATCTCCGCGACCAGAACAGGACCTGAAATGCCCGCACCAACGGACAAGCTGCATATCGATCTCGGTGACCGGGCCTATGACATCCTGTTCGGCACCGACCTGCTCGACAATGCCGGCGCCATTTTAAAAGACATGTTCCCCGGCGCCCGCTTCGGCATTGTCACCGACACCAATGTCGCCATCGAGCAATTGCCCCGCCTCATCAAGGCGCTCGATAGCGCCGGGCTCCACCACCAGACCATCACCGTTCCCGCCGGCGAAGCCTCCAAGGGGTTCGACAGGCTGGCCGAGGTGATCGATGGCATTCTCGGCGCCAAACTCGAACGCGGCGACATCATTATCGCGCTGGGCGGCGGGGTAATTGGCGATCTGGCCGGCTTTGCCGCCGCCATCGCCCGGCGCGGCATGGATTTTGTGCAGGCCCCGACCTCGCTTCTCGCCCAGGTCGACAGTTCCGTTGGCGGCAAGACCGGCATCAATACCCCGCGCGGCAAAAATCTCGTCGGTGCCTTCCACCAGCCCAAACTGGTGCTGGCCGATATTTCCGCCCTCAATACCCTCTCGGAACGCCAGTTCCGCTCGGGCTATGCCGAAATGGCCAAATACGGCCTGATCGACGATGAGGATTTCTTCTTCTGGCTGGAGGAAAACTGGCGCGAGGTTTTTGAAGGCGGCCCGGCCCGTGCCGCCGCCATCGCCCACGCCTGCGCCGCAAAAGCCCGCTTCGTCATTGCTGACGAGAAGGAAACCGGGGCCCGGGCCCTGCTCAATCTCGGCCACACATTCGGCCATGCGCTCGAAAAGATCACCGGCTATTCCGACCGGCTGCTGCATGGCGAAGGCGTTGCCATCGGCATGGTGCTGGCCCATAAATTCTCCGCCAAACTGGGCCTCGCCCCCTCACAGGACGCCGTCCGCGTCGCCCGGCATTTGCAATTGACCGGCCTGCCCACCACATTGGGAGACATTCCCGGTGAACTGGCAGATACAAGCGCAATGATGGAAGCAATTACCCAGGACAAGAAAGTGTCGCGCGGCGCACTGACCTTCATCCTGACCAAAGGCATCGGCCAGTCCTTCATCGAAAAGAATGTCGATCCAAACCTTGTCACAGAATTTCTTGAGGAGATGCGGCGCTCGTGAGCACCACAGTCTGGTTCACCATTGGCGGCATTGCCGTACTCTTGTTCCTGAGCGGCTTTTTTTCCGGCTCGGAAACCGCCCTCACCGCCGCCTCGCGCGCCCGCGTTCATTCGCAGGCCCGCGCCGGCAATAAACGCGCCCGCATTGTCGAAAAACTTATCGACAGCAAGGAACGCCTGATCGGCGCCCTGTTGCTGGGCAATAACCTGGTCAACATCCTCGCCTCATCGCTCGCGACCAGCGTGCTGATCACCCTGTTCGGCGATACCGGCGTTGTCTACGCCACCGTTGTGATGACCCTCGCCGTGGTGATTTTCGCCGAAGTGCTGCCCAAGACCTGGGCCATCAACCAGCCCGACGAATTTGCGCTCGGCGTGGCCCCCATTGTCAGGCCCGTCGTTGCCATTCTCGCGCCCATCACCATCGCCGTGCAAATCCTTGTCCGGCTGATTCTGCGCCTCTTTGGCGTCAAGGCCGCCGATGACCGTTCCGGTTATACCGGCCTTGAGGAAATCCGCGGCACCGTCGATCTGCTGCATCGCGAGGGTGAAGTGGTCAAGAACGATCGCGACATGCTCGGCGGCATTCTCGACCTGCGCGATCTTGAAGTCTCCGACATCATGGTCCACCGCACCCGCATGATTGCGCTCGATGCCGACCAGGCACCCGAACAATTGGTCCGGCAAGTGCTTGAAAGCCCCAATACCCGCATGCCGATCTACAAGGACGGCACCGACAACATTATCGGCGTCGTTCACGCCAAGGATGTCTTGCGCGCTGTGATCAAGGCGGGGGGCGATATTTCCAAGGTCAATGTGCTGCGCATCGCCTCAAAGCCGTGGTTCGTGCCCGACACCACGCCCTTGCAGGCCCAGCTCAACGCCTTTTTGAAGGTCAAAACCCATTTCGCCCTCGTCATCGACGAATATGGCGAAGTGCAGGGCCTGATTACGCTCGAGGATATTCTTGAGGAAATCGTCGGCGACATTTCCGACGAGCATGACGAGGTCATGCAGGGCATTACCAAACAGCCCGATGGCTCCTATACCATTGAAGGGGCCCTGCCGATCCGCGACATCAATCGCGCCCTCGACTGGAACCTGCCCGATGAGGAAGCCACAACGCTCGCGGGCCTCGTCATTCACGAAGCCAAGATCATCCCGGCCGAAGGCCAGCAGTTCACTTTCCACGGTTTCCGGTTCCGCGTCACCCGCACCGCCGGCAATCGCGTTACCGAATTACGGGTATTGCCGCTGAAATAGGAACAGCTTATTTCGCGGCAGTTTCCACCGGCATCACCTCGATATTGAGGGCATGCACACCCGCTTTTATTTCCGAATCGAGCACTTCCATCACCGCGCGGTGTTGCGCAACGCGGCTCAAACCGGCAAGATGCCGGGTCGCGATTCTGACACGGAAGTGAGTTTCACCGCCCTCGCGCCATCCTCCATGACCCCGGTGGCTTTCGCTATCGTCGATCACTTCGAGGAAATCGGGGGCAAAATGGGCGTTAAGCTTATCAGTCATGGTTTGTTGAACGGGCATGTAACTGAACCTTTTCGGAATCGAACTCTACGCAGCACATAAGGTCGATGAAATTGAATTCCAAGCTATTCGATAATATTCGCATCAAGGCCCGCGGCGACAAGCCCGTGGTCGAAGCCCCGAAATGTGATTGGGACGACTGTGAAAAGCCCGGCACCCATCGTGCCCCCAAAAGCCATCGCGCCGGCGGCGAATTTCACAATTTCTGCCTTGAACATGTCCGGCAGTATAACAAGTCGTTCAATTATTTCGCCGAAGGCGAAGAGGGCAAGGCCAAGAAATCCGCGGCCTATTCGACCGATAATGGCGAACGCCCGACCTGGGGCATGGGCGCCAATGCCCATGGCCGTGGCAATCCGAAACCCCGGGCCAATGCGGCCCGTGATTCCGCCGCCCGCCGCATCAATGATCCGCATAACCTTTTTGCCCGCCTCGCGCGCAATCAGGGCCGCAACCCGATCAAGGAACGCGAAAAACGCATTGTCGAGGCCGACAAGCGCGCCCTCGAAGTCCTCGGGCTTGAGGGACGCAAAACCTCCGACGAGATCAAGGCGTCGTATAAGGCGCTGGTCAAGATGTACCATCCCGATGCCAATGGCGGCGACCGCAGTTCCGAGGATCGTCTTCATGCCATCATCACCGCCTATACTCACCTGAAGCAAAAAGGCTTTGTGGTGTGATAACGCACTTTGTCCGACGCTCTAGGCCCGTGGCCGCTTAGCTGCTATAGAGCGCTGGATTTTTCTCCATATTGCAACAACCATACCCCCAAAAAGGGAAGAATATGACCGAGTTCCAGAACCTGCCGGACAAGGACTATAATGTCCGCGAAACCTTCGGCATCGACAGCGACATGGTGGTCAAGGGCTATGCGGAGCGCACCGAACACGTGCCCCCCGTTGACCCCGACTATCTGTTTGACCGCAACACCACCATCGCGATTCTGGCAGGCTTTGCCTTTAATCGCCGCGTCATGGTGCAGGGCTATCACGGAACCGGCAAATCAACCCATATCGAACAGGTCGCCGCCCGGCTGAACTGGCCTTTGGTGCGCGTCAATCTCGATAGCCACGTCTCGCGCATCGATCTTGTCGGCAAGGACGCCATTGTCCTTAAGGACGGCAAGCAGATCACCGAATTCCGCGACGGGATCCTGCCCTGGGCCGTGCAGAACAATGTCGCTCTGGTATTTGACGAATATGATGCGGGCCGGCCCGATGTGATGTTCGTCATCCAGCGCGTGCTCGAAGTCTCGGGCCGCCTGACCCTGCTCGACCAGAACCGCGTCATCACCCCGCACCCCGCTTTCCGCCTGTTCGCCACAACCAATACCATTGGTCTGGGCGATACATCCGGGCTCTACCACGGCACCCAGCAGATCAATCAGGGCCAGATGGACCGCTGGTCGCTGGTCGTCACCCTCAATTATCTGCCCCATGACAAGGAAGCCGGTATCGTTCTCTCCAAGGTCAAGTCCTACCAGACCGCCGAGGGCAAGAAGACCGTCTCCAACATGGTGCGCCTCGCCGATCTGACCCGTTCCGCCTTCATCAATGGCGACCTGTCGACGGTGATGAGCCCGCGTACCGTCATCACCTGGGCAGAAAACGCTGAAATCTTCGGGGATCTCGGTTTTGCCTTCCGCCTGACCTTCCTCAACAAATGCGATGAGCTGGAGCGCCCGGTCGTGGCCGAGTTCTATCAGCGCGTGTTTGGCGAAGACCTGCCCGAATCGGCCGCCAATCTGGCCATCAGCGCCTAAAAGATAAAAAGCCCGCAGGGTCACCTCTTTGCACCCCGCGGGCCTTCCCCGATAGCCGGACCTCGTCCTGCGACTGGCTCAGGATAAGGTCCGCAACCGCAATCTGGACTGAACCATAAATGGCACAAGCGCCGCGCAACCGGTCGAACAAACCCGATACCACGCAACCCTTCAAGGCCGCGATGGGCGCAACCGTGCGCGCAATTTCCGGGCAGGCCGAGCTTGAGGTTGCCTTCACCGCCGACCGGCCGATCCTGACCCAGGACAAGGCCCGCCTCGCCAATCTGCCCCGCATCCCCACCATGCACGACATTGCCGTCGCCCGGGGACAGGGCGATTCCATGGCCATGCGCTTGGCAAGCCATGACGCGGCCATGCATCGCCGCCGCGCCCCCCAGGACCCCGATGCCCGCGCCGCCTTCGATGCGCTCGAACAGGCCCGCGTCGAGGCGCTGGGCGCCACCCGCATGCCCGGCATGAAGTTCAATATTGCCGAAATGCTCGAAGACAGGCTGTTCCGCGCCAATTTCGGCGACATCAGCGAACGCGACGATGCGCCCCTCGCTGAAGCTTTGGGACTGATGCTGCGCGACAAGCTCGCGGGCATCAACGTGCCGCAAAGCGGCCAGCAGATTGTTGATTTGTGGCGCGACGACATTGAAGACAAATGCGACGCCTGCATGGACGATCTTTCCGCAGCGCTCGAAAATCAGGAGGCTTTCGCCAAGGCCGCCCGCACCCTGTTGCGTGATCTCAACCTCATCCCCGAGGGCGAGTTCGAGGATGGCGACAGCGACGAGAACGACGACGCCGAAGAGCAGAACGACAAGCCCTCCGAGAACGACGAACAAAATCCCGAACAGGCCCAGGGCGAAGGCGAAAACGCCGATGCCGACAGCGATGATTCTCCCGGCGATACTGAAGACACCGGCGAAGTCGACGGCATGGAAGCCGATATGGCCGATGCCGAGGATGACGGCACCGCCGATGCCGGCGAGGAAACCCCGACCCCGCCACAGCCCGGCGATGGCGACGAACGTCTTGCCAACGCCCTGCAATACAAGATCTTCACCACCAAGTTCGACGAGATCGTGCAGGCCCCCGACCTCTGCCCGCCCGAAGAGCTCGAACAATTGCGTGCCCTTCTGGACAAGCAGCTCGAAAGCCTTGCCGGTGCCGTCGCCCGGCTGGCCAACAAGCTGCAACGCCGCCTGATGGCGCAGCAGAACCGCTCATGGGCCTTTGATCTGGAAGAAGGCGTGCTCGATGCCGCCCGTCTCACCCGCGTCGTCACCGATCCGATGCAGCCGCTCTCGTTCAAGATCGAGAACGACACCGAATTCCGCGATACCGTCGTCACCCTGTTGATCGACAATTCCGGCTCCATGCGCGGCCGCCCGATCACCATCGCCGCCATTTGCGGCGACATCCTCGCGCGCACGCTTGAGCGCTGCGGCGTCAAGGTCGAGATTTTGGGCTTCACTACCCGCGCCTGGAAGGGCGGCAAATCGCGCGAGGCCTGGCTTGAGGCCGAACGCCCCGCCAATCCCGGCCGCGTCAATGATGTGCGCCATATCATCTACAAGGCCGCTGACGAACCCTGGCGGCACGCCAGGCGCAATCTCGGCCTGATGATGCGCGAAGGCCTGCTCAAGGAAAACATCGACGGTGAGGCCCTGCAATGGGCCCATAAGCGCCTGCTTGGCCGCCCGGAAAACCGCCGCATCCTGATGGTGATCTCCGATGGCGCGCCGGTGGATGATTCAACCCAGTCGGTAAACCCGGGCAATTATCTCGAGGCGCATTTGCGCATGGTGATCGAGGATATCGAATTGCGTTCCCCGGTCCAGCTGGTCGCCGTCGGCATTGGTCATGACGTCACCCGCTATTACCGGCGCGCCGTTACCCTGCTCGATGCCGAGGAACTGGGCGGTGCCCTGACCGAGGAACTGGCCTCCCTGTTCGAAGAGGAACCGCCAGCCCAGAGCCGCCGGCAACGGCGTCGGTGAACCTGCCCTTGCGCCTACAGGTCGCTGCACTCGCGTTGTCGTTGATGACGCTGGGTGCCTTTGCGGTGGATGTGCCGGTCAATTCCGTACCCGTCCAGACCTATAGGGGCGTCCAGCCCGGCCAGCCCGTCGACAAGCTGATCTGGCAGGGCGGCATTGTCATGACCAGCCCGGACGCGACCTTTGGCGGCCTTTCGGGCATCACCTATACCGGCTCGGGCCATCAATTGGTCATGGCCTCCGACGAAGGCAATTTCGTCTCCGGCCATCTCATCTATGACGAGGCCGGACAGCCTCTGGGGCTGGGCGGCGTCACCATCTCCCCGATTCGCAATTCCAAGGGTGCCGAGCTGCCGCGCAAATTCGCCAAGGATGCGGAAGCGATTGAAACCATCAAGCGTGACGGGGTCGCCGCGGCCATCCGCGTCGGCTTTGAAAACCTGACCCGGATCGCCGATTTCGATCTGGTCAATGGCATGCCCGAGGGGGCGGCTCGCGAAGTCGCCATTCCGCAATGGCTCGAAGACCTGCGCACCAATCGTTCGCTCGAATCCATCTGCATCGCTCCGCCCGCTTCTCCCGTGGCGGGCTCTACCCTCTTATTGACCGAGGGGATGCGCGTGGGCGATGCCTATGCCGGCTTCATGCTCGGGCAGGCGGACCGGGGCGATCTCAGCATCAGCCGCACCGAGGGGCTGAACCCCACCGATTGCGCCTTCCTGCCCAATGGCGATCTTTTGGTGCTCGAACGCGGCACCAGCTTTTTAAGTTTCGTCATGCAGGTCCGCCACATCGCGGCCGCCGAGGTCAAACCCGGCAACCTGATGCGCGGCGAAGTGGTACTGACCGGCTCCGGCGGCGATATCGACAATATGGAAGGCATTGCCGTCCATCCCGGCCCGGATGGCAAAAGCCGCATCACCATCATCTCCGACGACAATTTCAACGACTGGGAACGCTCGCTTTTGCTGGAATTCTCGCTAGCCGAGTAAACCCGGGAGCGCATCTGAGCTAAGCGGCGTGCCCTTTTTCCCTCCCCTTGATGGGGAGGGTGGCCCGGC
>Ga0209344_10000983_pt1 | contig 41879 bp, 37 predicted proteins | sample Cruoilmetagenom6_FD_187293 | JGI IMG/M metagenome (GOLD analysis project Ga0209344, IMG submission 187293) | Oil polluted marine microbial communities from Coal Oil Point, Santa Barbara, California, USA - Santa Barbara Oil Seep Sample 6 (SPAdes)... | ecosystem: Environmental > Aquatic > Marine... | reverse complement strand
TGTTGCAACAGTTTTGATGGACGGACCATCATGGATTACCTGCTGGGGGGCACCTACTACAGGAACATCCAGACCTTTTTTTATTGTAATCATAAACACTTGCACTACTTTTGATGGGAGTATCAAAATCAACTATTTATTTACTTAACTGCGCTCGATTATTGCAAAACATCACAACAATTAGCCCAACCAAGTAAGACAAATGATCGATTTCAGTGTATTTCAGCAAAGTCTTAATTTACTTTTGGTAAATTAAGGTTCACCGGCTCTAGTTAAAATTTCTGGCGCGATTCTAGCACAAAACGATATTTTGATTCTATCTATAGCGCGACAATAAATACCAATTTAGTCGAATAATCTTTATTTCGCGCAATAATAGCGAAAAATCTTCTTTTGCAGCGCAAACTTTTGACAAATCAGTATTACTTAGCACGCTTTTTGGCTATTTAGTTTTCGCTCGCCAAGCTTAAAAAAAAGTCAGTTTATGTAAAATAAACCGGCTTTTTAGCAATAAAAAACCGACAATTAGTCGGTTTTTTTATTGCGCTTGGCAATCAATCACTGATTAACAGCTTTGCGATTGTTGCCGTTTAGCCTTAAAACCTATTCGCTTTAAAGTAAGTTACTGATCGCAACTTCAGGGCTAATATCTGCATCATAATCAACACCGGTAACGTTAAAACCAAACAGTTTTAAAAACTCTTGGTGATAACCGACGTAATCGGTTAATTCGTCGATGGTGTCGGTATCAACAGTATTCCAAATGTCTGTAACACGTTTTTGCACGCTATCTTCAAGCTCTTTGTTATTTTGACGTAAGCGCCCTGCCTCATCAATCGTCGGGTTAGTACCGTAGATATTCTCTCTAAATAAGCCTTGAATTTGCTCGATACAGCCTTCGTAGGTGCCATCCGCTTTCATCACTTTAAACATCGCTGAGATATATAATGGCATAATTGGGATCGCCGAACTCGCTTGGGTTACCACTGCATTAAGTGAGGTCACATACGCTTCGCCTTTAATGTCAGCTGTTGAAGCTTTAATTGCTGTTGCAGCGCGATCTAAGTCTTCTTTAGCACGACCAATAGTGGCATGACCATAGATAGGCCAAGTCAGTTCTTTACCTATGTAAGTGTAAGCAACAGTTTTAAAACCGTTCGCCAAGACACCCGCTTCACCGAGCGCTTTAACCCAAAGCTCCCAATCAGCACCGCCCATGACATCGATGGTACCTTGTATCTCTTCTTCTGAAGCCGCTTCTACAGATACAGAATCAATAATACGCTTAGAAGTATTTAAGTTTTTCGTGGTAACACTTTGACCAATAGGTTTTAGTACTGACGAATACACCTCACCAGTATCTGGATCGGTACGACGTGGTGACGCTAAGCTGTAAACAATCAGGTCAATTTCACCTAATTCTGCTTTAATGGTTTCAATCGCTTTCGCTTTAATTTCATGAGAAAACGCATCGCCATTGATATTTTTTGACCATAAACCCGCGTCGTCTGCCGCGGCTTGAAACGCCGCGGTGTTGTACCAGCCCGCTGAGGCAGTTTTCTTTTCTGTTGGCGGTTTTTCAAAGAAAATACCTAAGGTTTTAGCGCCATTGCCAAACGCTGCTGTAATGCGAGATGACAAGCCATAACCTGTTGATGCACCAATTACTAGCACATTTTTAGGCTTAGCCTCGGCTTGAGGCTGGCTTTTTACATAAGCGATTTGCTCATTAACATGTGCTGCACAGCCGACAGGGTGAGCATTAGTACAAATAAAACCACGAATTTTTGGCTTAATAACCATAACGATACCTTCTTTATGTCGCATCAACACCTGGAGAGCAACAACACTGAGTCGTGCTATTGTCGATGATGTAAAGCAACAATTTGAGTTTGAAAAATGCTTAGTTAAAAACTAACTAAGCTTAATTTACTATTTCAATAATAAGTCGAAATATAATGTCTAAATACAAAATTGCCGACTAGTTTACTCTTGCTTGACCTTTTAAGAGGTGCGACCAGTGGCAATATTTCACATTATTAGTCAATATTAGAGAATATCTGTGAAAAATTAACGATTTTGGTAATACGCTTGCAACGTTAATTTATTATATTCACGCATTGACGCTAAAAACTCACTATATGACTGCCATACACGGGCAAAATCCTTATCAGCTTTGACCTGCTCGGCAATCAAGACCTCAGTATGATGCTTTAACGCTTGCATAACTGCCACAGGGAATTGACGTAACTTGACATTATGTTCGCTTATCAAAGTTTTTAATGCCGCATTGTTACGGGCATTAAATTCTGCCAAGGTGGATTCATTCACGGCATTAGCGGCAACTTCAACAATCGCTTGTAAGTCAGCGGGTAAAGCATCGAATGCTTGTTGATTAATTAAAAACTCTAAACCGGTACCCGGCTCATGCCAAACTGAGGTGTAATAAAACTCAGCAGCCTGATAAAAGCCAAAGGCTAAGTCATTATATGGTCCCACCCACTCGGTAGCATCAATAGCGCCACTTTGTAAGGCTGAGAAAATTTCGCCACCGGTTAGGGTGACAGGAATGGCGCCAGCATTTTTTAGCACTTCACCGGCTAGGCCTGGAATACGCATTTTTAAGCCTTGCAAGTCGGCCACTGAATTAATTTCTTTTTTAAACCAACCACCAAATTGCGCGCCGGAATTACCACCGGGCAATGGTTTTATGCCAAACGGTTGGTAAAGCTCTTGCCAAAGCTCCATACCACCACCGTAATGTAACCAAGCGTTAAATTCTGTCGCGGTCATGCCAAAAGGAATGGCACTAAAAATAGGCGCTGCCGGTATTTTACCTTTCCAATAATACGCACCACTATGCCCCATTTCCGCTGTCCCTTGCGATACCGCATCAAACACTTCAAAGCCTGGTACTAACTCCCCTGCGCCATAAACTTTCACCGTTAATCGGCCATTACTCATGGCATTAACGTGTTTAGCAAACTTTTCTGGTGCCATACCTAAACCTGGAAAGTTCTTCGGCCAAGACGTAACTAATTTCCAATTAAATTTATCTTGTGGTTCTTCAACCTGCTCTGCGCTAGTTATGTTTTGTTGTTCGCCACAGGCAGTCAACGTTAATAAAGCCATAACGATTAAGGCTGACGAACGAGCAAAGTTTCTTATCATAAGTTTATCCATATATCACGTTGGGTAGCCAAGTGACTAAACCTGGCCAATAAGCTAGAATACACAGTAATACTAACTGTATAATAATAAAAGGAATTACGCCTTTGTAAATGGCCGAAGTCGTGACTGCCTTATCCGCCACTCCCCGTAAATAAAATAACGCAAAACCAAAAGGCGGGGTTAAAAATGATGTTTGTAAATTCACCGCAATCATAATCCCCAACCAAACAGGATCTAAGCCCATGGCTAATAATACCGGCGCAACAATCGGCACCACCACAAAGGTGATTTCAATAAAGTCTAAAATAAAACCGAGCAAAAACATCACCAGCATAACAATAAGGGTCGCCCCCACCACACCGCCTGGCATTTGCTGAAATAGCCCATGAACTAACTCTTCACCGCCAAAACCTCTGAACACTAATGAAAATAAACTTGCACCGATTAAGATCAAAAACACCATAGAGGTAATTTTAACCGTGGTTTGCATCACCGCAGTGAGATTAGTTTTACTTAGCTGTTTTTTCCATAGCGCTAATAACAACGCGCCCGTTGCGCCAACGCCCGCCGCTTCAGTAGGTGTCGCATAGCCCAACAATATTGAACCGAGTACCGCAGACATTAATAATAACGGCGGAATTAAAGCAGAAAGCAATAAGCCAATGGTCAGTGATTGTTGATGGTCTTTTATTTCGCAGGGGTCATGCTTGGGTATAGCACTGGGCTTAAGTATTGCCACTGCAATACAGTATAAAATGTAAAAAACCACTAAAAGCGCCCCAGGGATAACGGCACCAGCAAACAAATCACCAACAGATACTGTTTTAGGGTTAAATATCCCCATCGACAACTGGGCTTTTTGGTAGGCACTGGATAAAACATCGCCAAGTAGCACCAAAGCAATCGAGGGCGGTATAATTTGCCCTAAGGTACCTGTTGCACAAATAATACCTGACGAAAATGCCGGGCTATAACCGCGATTTATCATGGTCGGTAACGACAATAAGCCCATGGTAACCACAGTTGCGCCAACAATGCCTGTACTCGCCGCCAGCAACATACCCACTAAGATCACTGATATCGCTAAACCGGCATTAAATCGACCAAATAATAATGCCATGGTATTGAGTAAATTTTCTGCTATTTTTGAGCGTTCGAGCATAGCGCCCATAAAAACAAATAACGGCACGGCGAGTAAGGTTTGGTTATTTAGCACGCCATAAAGGCGATTGGGCAGAGCATGTAAAAATGAGCTTTCAAAAACATCAAAACTGATACCCAGACCAGCAAATAATAATGCCGTGCCAGCCAGCGACAATGCCACAGGATAGCCCAGTAACAGTACGCCGCAAACGCTTAGAAACATCAGTAAGGCTAAATACTCCATTATTTCGTCCCTTTGCTCTTGTCGTTATCATGACTAACAGCAAGGTGAACACCCACGCCATGGCGCTTGCTATCGCCTTGAAATACGCTTAATACATTACGGGTGATCTCAGCTAATCCTTGTAAGCTTAAGGTAATGGCTAACAATAAAATTAACGATTTATTAAGATAAACCAAAGGCAAGCCGCCGGCTTCAGAAGACTGCTCCATGATTTGCCATGACGAGATGACGTAATTAAAGCTGATAAAAAATATAAATATGCACACGGGTAGTAATAGCAGAAGGCTACCGAATAAATTTAACCAAGCTTTTTGCTTTGCAGAGTATTTTTGATAAAAGATATCAACCCGCACGTGCCCGTCATGCTTAAGGGTATAGGCAGCACCCAACATAAAAACAAAACCATGGAAGTACAGTACCGACTCCTGCATGGCAATCCACCCCAGATTAAAGCCATACCTAAGCACCACAATGCTAAAGGTCAGTAAAACCATCAAAAGTGTCAACCAAGCAACACCTCTACCAAGTAGCTCAGTGCAGGCATCAACCGCTTTAACAAATTTCTTTGCGAGTGTTAACAACATAGTTTTCCATTTATTTTATTATTATTTTTAAACTTAATGGCCAAAAATCAAACGACATTTATACCCTGCACCCGACATAAAAACACCGTTAATCGACATTAACGGTGTGAAATATAATAGCGAGTAATTTACCAGAGATACACCAATAATCTCGCCGGTTTATTTACCGCCGCCTAAACATTTAGGAGATAGTGGTGTGTTCTCAGCATAATAAGTTTGCCATTCCTTTTCGGTATAGGTATGTAGCGCTAAAGCATGAATTTTTTCAGCTAACTCAGCGGCGAGTATTGAGTTAATCGCGCGATGGCGTTTAATCAATCGCTCACCTTCAAACTCTTTTGACACGATAATAACTTTAAAGTGAGACTCGCTGCCAGGCGGGACATTGTGTTGGTGGCTTTCATTAATTACATCAAGATGAATGGGTGAGAAAGCAGCAAGTAATTTTTCTTCGATAACAGCAGCTATTGTCATATTTTTTTCCCTGAGGTTGATCGGTTAATAGATCCGCTTTAATTTTAGTCGTTGTCAGTAATTATGCCATCTATCTAGACGGCTGACAGCGTTATTTTTACTATTTTTATCATCTGGTCACAGCGATAAAGTTAATCTTGATGGATTATTTTTCGGAAAGTCAGATTTATACGTGGCGCAATTGCTCGATGTCTTTTTGGCAGGCAGTGCTGCCAATAATCTTGGGTTTTTCCTCGCATAACAAGCAAACTCCCCGAATGAAGCATCATATTTTTCTTTATGCCAGTGACCTTATGCTTAAGTTGAAATTCACGCGCGGCGCCAAAAGATAACGACGCGATATTCGGCATTGCTCCAAATTCTGGCTCATCATCACTATGCCAACTGACACTGTCTTTTTCACTACGATATAAATTCGCTAATACTGCGTTAAAGTCAAGCTGGCAAGAATCACTAACCCTCGCTTTTAACGCCAGTAATTGAGTTGTCCATGGCTGAGCCGTCAGGGTCATATTGCTATAACGATAACTGAGCTGATTATCACCATACCAAGCTTGTAACCGAGGGATGTTAACTTTTTTACCAAACAGCACAATATCGTCTTGGCGCCACGCCAAGCTTTGTAGCAAAGCAGTAAAAACCTCAGCGGCTTCAATCGCTGAATAAAATTCTTCGATATAGTCAATATCGGCATCTGGCAGTGATATTTTCACTGAGTCAGCTCCCTCGTTAATTTGATTTTATCATTTCAGCTATTTATTAGCTTAAATTGCCTATTAAGCTAGCTCGCAGTGACAAACTTTGTCACAATATCCCCCACGCTAACCCAGTATTTATCGCTATGATCAGCCCTTTTATTATTAACGACAAAAATCTCTTTCTCGACCGATTTCCAACCGGACAAGTCAATCGCAGTTTGCAAGCATGGGATGCAGCCGACGAATACTTATTAAATCACTTGCAGCAAGAGCAATTAACTTCCTCTAAACAAAAAATTCTGATTTTTAATGACAACTTTGGCGCATTGAGCTGTAATTTATCGCAACACCAACTGTATTGTGTCAATGACTCGTTTTTAAGCCAGCAAGGTATTGAACATAATTTAGCGCAAAATGGCTTATCCAATGACAATGTCACGCTATTAACCAGCTTAGATGAACTGCCGAAAGATATCACTATCGTCCTATTTAAAATTCCCAAAAGCAAAGGCTTACTCTGTTATCAGTTAAGCCAAATTAAACAACAGCTCGCCAATGATGTGCTCTTTATCGCTGGCGATCGCGCAAAAGAAATCCATAGTTCAACATTAAAATTGTTTGAAAATTATCTAGGCAGCACCAAAACCTCATTAGCGGTAAAAAAAGCCCGTCTGGTTTTTAGCCAACTCGATAATGAACAGCCAACACAAGTTAATGCTTTAAGCTCTTGGTCATTGGAGAACACTGACTTTACCTTACATAATCATGCTAACGTCTACGCGCGTGAAAAACTCGATATTGGCGCGCGCTACTTTATGCAAAATTTACCTAGCGTAAAGCCTGATACCCAAGTGATTGATCTTGGTTGTGGCAATGGTGTTATTGGCTTACAGGTATTATCACAGCAGCCAGAGGCGCATGTTCACTTTATTGATGAATCTTACATGGCCATTGCCTCAGCAAAATTAAACATCACGGAAAACTTACCGACTGCACTTGAGCAATGTCAATTTCAAGTCAATGATTGTTTAACCAGTGTCGAAGGCGGTAGCGTTGACTTGGTGTTATGTAACCCACCATTTCATCAGCAAACGGCTACTACAGATCACATCGCTTGGCAGATGTTTAAAGACAGCCATAGAGTCTTAAAAAAAGGCGGTGAATTACGCATTATTGGTAACCGTCAATTGGCTTATCATATAAAATTAAAGCGCATTTTTGGCAATGAAAAATTAATTGCCAGCAATGAAAAATTTGTCACTATTTCAGCCATTAAACGTTAATTTAACTGTGAAGAGTCCTATGAAATCAATTATTATTAAGTTACTAGCTTTAAACGCAACCGTTTTGCTATTTGCTTGTAGTGCACCAGTAACCCATGTCATTGTCAGCCCTGAGCTGCACCTTGCTAACAGCAATGTATTTCAGCAAAAGCAAGTACAACTACGCGTTGAGGATTTACGGCCGTTAAATCATATTGTGCAAATATCACGTATCGATGAAGCAGCACAACTCTATTCAGCTCAACAGCCGATCACTGAGGTGATTAACAGCACACTCACCTCGGCATTAAAAGCTAGCGGTCTACAAATACAGCCGCAGGCCGCTAATCAAGTAGAGATCATCATAGATAACGCCTTGGTCAGTGTTCAGCAAGGGTTGCTAAAATATAGCGCAAACAATCAGATGGAAGTTCGTGTGGTGATCAATAACAGCGTAGGCAGTTTAACGAAAGTATTCAAAATTACCGGTAAAAGTAATGGGCCACTAAAAGCAGATCTAGCGGTGTTAGAGCGAGACTTTAACCAACAACTGGCAAAACTATTAAGGCAAATAGTACAAAACGAAGAGTTACAGCAGTTTATTCAATAAGCTATTAAGCAGAGAGCCGCCATAATGAGAATTTTTTCAGTTATTTTATTACTTCTTTCCTTAACCACGAGTGCAAAAGATACCGCTATTGATCCCGATAATTTATTCCCTCTGGTAAAATTAGAAACGTCAATGGGCAACATTGTTGTTGAGCTTGATAGAGTGCGCGCGCCGATTACCGTTAATAACTTTTTGAGCTATGTGGTCAGTGGCGAATACGACCATACTATTTTTCATCGTATTGTGCCTGAGTTTATCGTCCAAGGCGGCGGCTATAGCAAAGACTTTACGATGAAGAAAGTAAATAACACCATAGTTAATGAGTCTGGCAATGGTTTGAAGAATGAATTAGGCACTATCGCCATGGCAAAAGAAAACCATCCTCATAGTGCTAATCGGCAATTTTTTTTCAATCTTGCAGATAATCGTAATTTAGATCCCGGCAGAAAGTGGGGCTATGCTGTTTTTGGTGCCATCGTTGAAGGTCAAGAAGTGCTTGATGCTATGGCATTAGTAAAAACTGATTATAATGAAGAGATGGCATGGGAAGACGTCCCGATTGAGCCTGTTATGCTTATCAAAGCCAGCTTATTACCAGCGACATAACCGCATATTTCATTGTTAACCTATAGGGCGTAATCTCTCTTTTATCGCCCTTTAGCTTATCCACTATTACCCGCTGATAGTGCTCAACAACCTACTGGGAATTACAATTCGGTTACAATTTTCAAGCTTTTTAACTTTGACAATTTTCACTTTATCTACGATAACTAAACCAAGCAAAACAACATCACTAGGCGGTTATCGCCATAATTCCCCCTTAACTCAGTCACTTTATTTGTTGCATAGTACAAAAGGAACACCATGATAATTGAGCAGTTTATCAATGAAAAAATTACGCAAATTAAAGCCTATATCACCGCTGTTATTAATCATACTCTGCACTACACAGAGCTTGATCAATTCGTCGAGAATACTATGGCGGAGTGGACCTTGCTGCAGGTACGTGATGAAACGCCTAGTAGTGCAAGAGAACGTGTTTTTTGGCATATAATGCATGAACTTAGTTTACATAGCGCTAATGAGCTCGAACACGACTTATACTTAAAAACTGAAATATCCACCTGCCTAGAGTTCTTCTCGGGCACCGGTAGTTACCCTATCGATTGCATTGGGTGGCGTCCATTGCCTTAACATCAGTTTTTAAGGCAATCCCATAATATAAACTTTAACGGTCTGTCTTTCGCTAATTTACTTTTCGCCAAGATTAAACTTCTGTTTACTAATACATTTTGATAGCCTAGCTGCATTATATTCTCGCATTCACTAGGCTTTGAGCAATGCAATCTCCAACGTTTAAGCAAGCGATATTTAATCGTCGCATGCTAATTTGTATCTTCACCGGGTTTAGCTCTGGGTTACCACTGTTTATTCTATACCAATTGGTACCCGGATGGCTGCGTTCAGAAGGCGTTAGCCTAGCGGAAATAGGCTTGTTTTCACTTATCGGCATTCCCTATGTCTGGAAGTTTATTTGGTCACCGTTAATGGACCGTTATTCTTTGCCGGTTTTGGGACGCCGACGTAGTTGGATGTTATTAACCCAAGTGTTATTGCTTTTTTCAATTGCAGGTTTTGGCTTTGTTGACCCTGTGATGAATATCTGGAGTGTGGCTTATTTAGCAGCAGCCGTGGCATTTTTTAGTGCCAGTCAGGATATTGTACTCGACGCGTATCGACGTGAATTACTACCCGAGCATGAGCTTGGTTTAGGTAACTCAATACATGTGCAAGCCTATAGGCTTTCAGGTTTAGTACCGGGCTCTTTAGCATTTATTCTTGCTGATCACATCAGTTGGCAGGCAGTATTTATTATCGTCGCAGCCTTCATGCTTATCGGTATTTTGCTAAGTTTAGCCATTAAAGAGTTAAATAACGCAGCACAAGCCCCGAAAACATTACAACAAGCGGTTGTACTGCCCTTTAAAGATTTTATTAACAGAAAAGGGCTAAGGTCGGCATTGCAAATTTTAGCCTTTTTGTTTTTATATAAGCTTGGCGACAGTATGGCGACGGCTTTACAAACGCCTTTTTTCATCGATTTAGGCTTCAGCAAAACTGAAATTGGTGTGGTTGCAAAAACAGCGTCATTAATTGCCATGACTATCGGCTTAGCCGTTGGCGGCATTGTCATGATTAAACTAAGTATTAATCGGGCATTATGGCTATTTGGTGTTGTACAAATAGTGAGTATATTAGGCTTTGCAGCATTAGCAGAAATAGGCCATAACACCTATGCTTTAGCATTTGCTATGGGGTTTGAATATTTAGGCGTTGGGCTGGGTACAGCTGCTTTTACCGCTTTTATAGCGCGCGCAACTAATCCTGCCTTTGCGGCCACACAATTTGCGCTATTTACCGCCCTGACTGCATTACCTAGAACCTTTGCTAATGCCACCACAGGCGTTATTATTGAACAAATTGGCTGGACTAACTTTTATTTTTTATGCACCGCCTTAGCCATACCTGGTATGTTAATGTTACTTAAAGTCGCACCGTGGCGAGAGCCTTCTAAACCAGAATCACAGGAGTTAGCGTAAATGATCCGACTATTCTTTCTTATCCCAATAATAATGTGTGCAATTTGGTATTGGTATTTACGCAATAATAATTACACCCTTAAACAAGGCTTAAAAGGCTTTGGGTATATTTTTGCTTTTAACGGTACGATAATCGCGTTTTTTGTTTTGATGTTATTTTTAACCGATTAACGTTTGGAAGAAGCCGTCAAGCCAGCTTGATTAACGAAAGCCGCATCAGTATTTTCGGACACTAAAAAAGGCCGGTTTAACGGCCTTTTGCTTAATAATACTCATGCAACCTGAGTGAGAGTTAAGGCTAAACATCCATTAACCCGAGATCAGGTTATCTATTTTGTTAAAATATTGAACGAAAACCCGAACCACCGCCACGACGACTAGAACGTCTATTCCTTAATCTACTGTGCAGCTCTCTTCGTTTAGACTCTAGCCATTCATCACGAGTAACAGCGGCTTCACTGTGCCGACCTTCTTCACGCGTTCTATATCGGCAAAACTCTAAAAAGGCCTCGATGTCATCTTTAAGTTCCTCAGCGACCAGTTCAATCATAATGGCATCATCTAAAAAACCGAGTACAGGAATATGATCAGGTACTAAATCTTCAGGATCACTAAAATACGCTAAGGCACTTAATACATCTGCTCGTGCATCGTCAGGAATTTTCCATTCAGGGTCTTCAATCATGGCGATTAAAGTTTCTAACTTCTTAATTCGCTCACTAACAAAGGGGGGTACATCACCTTTCACATCCACACATAGACTTTTGGCGTTAGTTAAAATTTCCGCTTCAGTAAAGGCTTTTGCACCCGACTTTGCTTGTCGCATGACATGACGAAAATGCTCTAAATCTGATTCTTTCAACTCAAAGGTAACTTCAAATGCCATTATAATTCTCCTTACAATTGGCTTTTTTTTTGAACAGCAACCTTCTAAACTTAACAGAACATTATAAATACACCACTTTACGCTAACAAATTCTAACAATTTAGCTCAATGAATTAGCGTTTACTTAACTGCAGTTAATAATCTGCTACATCTCAGCTAATCAACTGATAATTATGTTTATTATTTTAATATGTTAAAATTAAAACATTTAACACGCATTCATTAAGTTATTGTTTTTATTGATTATAAATTCACTAATTTTTTAACAGCAAATGGACATAAAAAAAGCACCCTCAGGTGCTTTTTTACTTTTCTGAGCCATAACTCAAATAATTTCGCTTATTTTATTCAGCAAGTGGACGCATGTGTGGGAACAAAATAACGTCTTTAATGGTTGGAGAATCAGTGAATAACATCACTAATCGGTCAATACCAATCCCCTCACCTGCCGTTGGTGGTAAGCCGTATTCAAGTGCTTGAATATAGTCAGCATCATAATGCATGGCTTCGTCATCACCCGCGTCTTTACCGGCGACTTGGTTTTGAAAACGAGCGGCTTGGTCTTCAGCATCATTCAGCTCTGAGAAACCATTAGCTAATTCGCGCCCACCAACAAAGAATTCAAAGCGATCGGTAATGAATGAATTGTCGTCGTTTCTACGGGCTAATGGTGAAACTTCCCATGGGTACTCAGTGATAAAGGTCGGTTGATCAAGCATATGCTCGGCAACTTCTTCAAATATTTCACAAACGTACTTACCTGCACCCCAAACTTTAGCAGCGTCAGTTTCTTTCACGCCGACTGATTTTGCCATCGCTTTAAGCGCATCAAAGTTTGCTTCAGGGTTACGCAAGACATTTTCGTCAAGATCTTTGCCGTATTTTAAAATCGCATCAACCATAGATAAACGTGCAAACGGTTGACCAAAGTCATAGAACTTCTCTTCAACAACTTCACCTTCCGCGTTTTTAACCGTGTTACGAATAATCGCTGAGCCCATCACGTCTTCGGCAAGCGTACGTAACATATCTTCAGTTAAGTTCATCAAGTCATGATAATCCGCATAGGCTTGGTAAAATTCGATCATGGTGAATTCTGGGTTATGACGAGTTGATAAACCTTCATTACGGAAGTTACGGTTAATTTCAAAAACCTTTTCAAAGCCGCCAACCACTAAACGCTTTAAGTAAAGCTCTGGCGCGATACGCATATACATTTGAATGTCTAAGGCATTATGAAAAGTTTCAAATGGCTTAGCTGAAGCGCCACCTGGAATAGTTTGTAGCATCGGCGTTTCAACTTCCATGAAATCACGGTCAGTTAAAAATTTGCGAATTCCGTCAACTATTTTTGAACGAATTTTAAAAGTATTACGCGTCTCTTCATTGATGATCAAATCAACGTAACGTTGACGATACTTGGTTTCAACATCAGATAAGCCATGGAATTTTTCTGGCAATGGACGCAACGATTTCGTTAATAACTGGTATTTATCCATGTTGACATATAAGTCACCTTTGCCAGACATATGCATAGTACCGGTAACGCCAATAATATCGCCAATGTCTAATGTGCCCCAGCGCTCTTTAATGTCTTTTTGCACGGTTTTATGGGCATACGCTTGAATGCGCCCCGTCATGTCTTGTAACACTAAAAATGGACCACGTTTTGCCATAACACGACCAGCAATGCTGTACTCTGCAGTTTCAGCTTCAAGCGTTTCTTTATCTTTTTCACCGTGTTCAGCTTGTAAATCAGCAGCATAGTGTTTTCGATCAAACTTATTCGGATGGCCATTAGCCGGACAGTTTTCGCGAATTTTTACTAATTTGCCTCGACGCTCGGCAATCAACTTGTTTTCGTCTTGGTTTGCTTGATCAGTCATTTTATTTCTCGTGTTTTAACGTAATATCATTAAGGTATTTATAAGCCAGATTTTAGACTAGCTTCTAAAAATTTGTTTAAATCGCCATCTAATACTGCTTGAGTATTGCGATTTTCTACGCCGGTGCGTAAATCTTTAATGCGGCTGTCATCTAATACGTAAGAGCGAATTTGACTGCCCCAACCGATATCAGACTTGCCGTCTTCTAATTCTTGTTTACCTTCATTCTGCTTTTGCATTTCCATTTCATACAATTTAGCTTTCAGTAACTTCATCGCGGTTGCGCGGTTTTTGTGCTGAGAACGATCCGCCTGACAGGCTACTACTGCACCTGTTGGCTCATGGGTAATACGGATAGCAGAGTCAGTTTTATTGACATGCTGACCACCCGCACCTGAGGCACGGAAAGTATCGATACGAAGATCCGCAGGATTAATATCAATTTCAATATTGTCATCTATTTCAGGATAAATAAAAGCGGAAGCAAACGAGGTATGGCGACGACCACTGGAGTCAAATGGAGATTTACGCACTAGGCGATGCACGCCTGTTTCGGTACGCAACCAACCAAAAGCATATTCGCCGGTATACTTAATAGTACAACCTTTGATACCAGCAACATCGCCACCGGTGACTTCAATGGCTTCTGTTTTGTAGCCATTTGCTTCACCCCAACGCAAATACATCCGCATCAGCATTTCAGCCCAATCTTGTGCTTCAGTACCGCCAGAGCCAGATTGAATATCTAAATAGCAGTTATTGGCGTCTTGCTCACCGGAAAACATTCGGCGAAATTCTAATTTTTCCAGACTAGCTTCTAATGTTTTAGTTTCAGCTTCAGCATCGTTAAAGGTTTCTTCGTCGTCTGCTTCAACCGCCAGTTCAACCAAACCTTCAATGTCTTCACAGCCTGAGTCCATCTGGTCAATGGTTGCAACTACCGCTTCTAATGCCGCTCTTTCGCGACCCAGTGCTTGTGCACGTTCTGGATCACTCCAAACATCAGCAGACTCTAACTCGCGTGTAACTTCAACCAAGCGCTCTGATTTTTGGTCGTAGTCAAAGGTACCCCCGAAGCATATTGGTGCGTTCGCGAATTTCTTTAATTTTATTCAGTACTGGATTAACTTCTAACATACTTTTTAACTATCACGCCGTAATTGATCTACAAAGGAAAAATAACAAAAAACAGGGGCGCATTGTAGCCTAGTTATACCATGAAATAAACGTTTGCTTGAGCAATGCAATGGCCTTTTTAATATAATTTTTTGGCAAAAAATTACTGTGAGCGCTCTAAGTTATTACAGCGCCACTGCCTTGTTAAAATCTAATCTAGTTGCTCGACCATTAACTGCACTGATTGTTTACCACGAAATTCATTAATATCGAGCCGATAAGCAAGTGTTACTTGTTTGCTTTGAGGATCTGGCCAACGTTTAATATCAACATTAAAGGCTATGGCATCAAATATTTGCTGATCTTTTTCAACCACTAACTTTAAGTGCTTCTCGCCAACTATCCGTTGCTGAACTATGGTGAATACGTCATCAAATAACGGCTCTGGAAAATTTTGTCCCCACGGGCCAGCATCGCGCAGTTGCTGGGCAAAATCGAGTGTCATATCACTTGTAAGCAGTTGCCCGTCTGAAAGTAAAACTCCGGTTAAGGCCTCTTTACTTAACCATTGCTCGGCATATTGCTGAAAGAGTGCTGAAAACTTGTCAAATTCACTTATCGGTATCGACAAACCTGCAGCCATAGCATGGCCACCAAATTTTAAAATAATTCCTGGGTGCTGACTGGCAATATATTCCAGTAAATCTCGAATGTGTAACCCTGGGATAGAGCGCGCTGAGCCTTTTATTTCGTCATTAGCGATTTCAACATCATCACTCACTAAACTCGTGCTTTCATCGTCATTGGCTTTGGCAAAAACAATACTCGGTCGGTGATACTTTTCTTTTAACCGCCCTGCGACAATACCAATAACCCCTTGATGCCAATCATCATGAAACAAACTAATACCATGGGGTAAGTTGTCTTCGCTAAACGCTAAACTTGCCAGCACTTGTTCTGCTTCACGCTGCATACCTTGTTCAATTTCACGGCGAGCTTTATTTAAGTCATCTAAATCAGCCGCCATTACTCGTGCGGTCGATAAGTCACGCGCTAGTAAACAGTTGATACCGAACGCCATATCGTCTAATCGACCAGCGGCATTAATGCGCGGGCCAAGTGCGAAACCAAAATCACTGGCCACTAACTTTTGCTGATTTTTACCGGCAATTTCAATCAACGCCTGAATACCCGGACGTGTTGCGCCTGCGCGAATACGTTTCAGCCCTTGCTCGACTAAAATACGATTATTGGCATCCAATGACACCACATCGGCAACGGTGCCAAGTGCAACTAGATCAAGTAATTGAGCAATATTTGGCTCTTTAATCTGTTGCTGTGCAAACCATTGTTGTTCGCGTAAGTATTTTCTCAGTGCCAACATAAAATAAAAAGCGACACCAACACCCGCTAACGACTTACTGGCAAAATTACAACCGCGTTGATTTGGATTAACAATGGCATCGGCCGGCGGAGTCTCAGTGCCCGGTAAATGATGATCAGTAACGATAACTTGTAACCCAAGTGCTTTCGCCCTTTTAACGCCTGCGATACAACTTATGCCGTTATCGACAGTGACTAACACTTGCGCGCCTTGTGCGGCAGCAATCTCAACAATTTCAGGCGTTAAACCATAGCCATATTTAAATCGATTAGGCACTAAAAAATGGTGATTTGTTGAACCTAACATTTGTAAGGCTTCCATCATTAATGCGGTACTGGTGGCACCATCAGCATCAAAGTCGCCTATCACCGTGATATTTTTTTGCGCTTGCAACGCCTGATGTAAAATCTCACAAGCTTGAGGTAAGCCTTTTAACGAGTCAACAGGGCACAAATGTGACGCGGTTAATTCAAGCTGTTCTTCGCTTTCAACACCACGACGGGCATAAATTTGTCGTATGATGGGATCTAGGGTATCGGGTAAATGCTCATCGCTTACTTGCGCTCGACGAATGATCTCTTTATGCATGAATGAACCTTTAATAATTGAACGAAAGAATTAATGTGCTAGAGACAAAAATGGCAAGTAGATTACTTGCCATTTTGTCAGATAAATAGTTTAGCGATTAGCCACCTTGTTGCACTGCCTCTAACAACATCAATAATTTATCTGGGTCTTGATAACCCGGTATCATCATACCGTCGGCTAGCATTATCGCTGGTGTGCCAGAAACCCCGACTTGGCGACCAAAATCAAATTCTTCTTCAATCGGCATATCACAAATACGTGCCGCAACACTTGAACCACTTTTCGCTTTGGTTAACGCCGATTGTGGATCTTCATGACACCAAATCGAGCGTAAATCTTTAAAGGCTTGAGAATAGCGACCCGCGCGGTCTTTTACGCCGGCACGCGGATAGGCTAAATAACGTATCGTGATGCCTTTATTGTTGTAATCGGCCATTTGTTCATGCATTTTTCGGCAATAGCCACAGGTAATATCGGTAAAAACTGTCACCACATGTTTTTCATTTTTTGCGGGATAAACGATCATCGCATCAGTAAACTTCGCCATGCCGTCAATACGAACTTTCGCTAAACTTTCTTCCGTTAAATTACTGACGTTTTCGCCCAAGCCATACATTTTGCCATGTAATAAGAAGTTACCGTCGGCACTGGCGTAAAATAAACCCTGATCAGTAATAACCTCAACCACTCCTGCCATAGGGGAGGCTTTAATGCTGGCAATCTCAAAACCTAAAGTCTGGGTTAACTTTGCTTTAACTGCGGTAAGCTCTGAAGATTGCGCAACAGGTAACATGACACTGTTATTTACTGGCGTAGCTGGCTCAGTAGACGCGGCAACACTGTTGGTCACACTTAGCACACCAAGTGCAACAACCCATAAAAATTTCTTAGACATAAATCAATTCCATACCCTATTTAGCGGAAAGTGAGCGGCAAATGATATTTGCGATTTTTCACATCATCGAACCCTGAGAACAAAAAGAATTCGCTGATATTTAGCTAAATACAAAGACCGCTTTTAACCGGCTAAAATTACAGTGAAACAGACCTAATTGCAATAACACTGCATAGGTCATTGCGCCTTTTATCTGAGATAAGTTCGATTTAGCTATAAATTGAAAGCTTCTTATTTGCTAAAATTTTGCTAAAATCTCGCCACTCGCTCACTAGCCACTTAAAGCGGCTCGTCTAAACCTCGGTAATTTATTCATGAACATCGCATTATTTTACGGCTCAACCACTTGTTATACCGAAATAGCAGCAGAAAAAATTCAAGCGGAACTTGGCGAAAATAAGGTTACGTTATTTAACATAAAAGATACCCCGCTAACCGAAATAGCGAATCATGACATTTTAATTTTAGGTATTTCCACCTGGGATTACGGTGAAATTCAGGAAGATTGGGAGTCACACTGGCCAGAAATTGCCAATATTGATCTGGAAGGCAAAATTATTGCCCTGTATGGCATGGGCGATCAAATTGGCTATACCGATTGGTTTCAAGATGCACTTGGCATGTTACATGAGCAAGTCATCACGCAAGGCGGGTATGTGATTGGCTATTGGCCAAATCAAGGCTACGACTTTGCCCAGTCAAAAGCGTTAACAGCAGATCAGCAAAATTTTGTTGGTTTAGCACTCGACGAAGACAATCAATATAATGAAAGCGAAGCGCGCATTAAAACCTGGTGCCAACAAATTAACCATGAAATTGCCGATATCCTAACGGATTAGTAAAAATATCATAATAAATAGACAAATATGGCAAGATCTTTAGGATAAATCTGCTTTTGCCATTATAATCCGCACTATTAATCCGCAAAGAAAATTATTACATGTTTGAACAGTTTGACCTAGATTCCGCGTTATTGGGCGGCGTTGAAAAATTAGGCTTTAAAAAGCCAACGTCTATCCAAGAATTAGTACTACCTGTAGCAATGACAGGTAAAGACGTATTAGCTTCAGCCCCCACAGGAACGGGAAAAACCGCCGCGTTTATATTGCCTGCTGCGCAACATTTATTAGATTACCCTCGTCAAAGCCCTGGTTTTCCGCGGGTATTAATTTTATCGCCAACCCGCGAACTGGCCATTCAAACGCACGAACAATGTGAGAAACTGACCTCGTTAACTAAGCTTAAATCAGCGGTAATTACCGGTGGTGTTAACTACGGTAGCCATAAAGACATCTTAACCACTAACACCGATATTTTGGTCGCAACTCCTGGCCGGTTAATGGAATACATTGAAACCGAACAGTTTGATAGCCGCGAAATCGAAATTCTTATTTTAGATGAAGCCGACCGTATGCTTGATATGGGCTTTGCTGAAACCATTAATCGGATTGTTGCCGAAGCGCGCTGGCGTAAACAAACCATGCTATTTTCCGCCACGCTTGAAGGCGCTGCAGTAGTACGTTTTTCGCGTGAAATTTTAAATGAACCGGTATTTTTAGAAGCAAATCCTTCTCGCAAAGAAAAAGCAAAAATTCATCAGTGGCTGCACTTAGCCGACGACAAAGATCATAAATTCGCCTTATTGTTGAACTTATTGCAACAAGAAGAAGTCGAGCGCGCGGTGGTATTTGCCAACAAACGCGAAACCGTACAATACCTCTCAGGTAAACTTTACGCGGACAACGTCCCCTGTGTTTGGCTTGAAGGTAAAATGCAACAAGACAAGCGCAATACCTCAGTTGAGCGTTTGCGCAATGGCACCGTGAATGTACTAGTTGCAACTGATGTTGCTGCGCGCGGCCTAGATATCGACGATATCACCCATGTGATTAACTTTGATATGCCACGCACCGCTGACATTTATTTACATCGTATTGGCCGAACAGGCCGAGCTGGTAATAAGGGCACTGCTATCTCACTAGTGGAAGCGCACGACATGGCAGTCATTGGCAAGATTGAACGCTATATTAAAGAACGCCTACCACGTCGCGTGATTGAAACACTTAGACCAAAATATAAAGAAGCCCGGGTTGCGGTTAAAAAGAGCAAAGTAAAACGTACCGTGGCAGAAAAGAAAGCTAAAGCGAAAAAACAAGCAAAGCGTAATAAAAAATAGTTTAACTACAAGTTATCTGTTGTAAAAAACCTAAACCAAATTAACGGCTTTAGGTTTTCTGCTATTAACAACACCATGTCATATAGATAATTGTGCTTTACCTAGTTCTTCTTTATACGCACTGGTTTAACGTTCCCCCAAGTCTAGGTAAAGAAAAATTATTGCTCAAGCCCTTCTAGTGTCGATTCACATCTATAAATTTATTACCCGTTAATTAAAACTTAACTCTCTTATTTTTTAAATATACATAGCAGCAATAGATAATTTCGTTTACATTAAACTCTTACCGTTAATTGTTACAGTATGTAATCTAAAGCAATCATAAGATAAGTAGTCGATGTTAACCAAGACGCCAAACGATAAAAAATCGGTTCAAGAGCAAGCTAATCTCTGGATAACGCGCCTTGATAAAGGATTGTCTAGGGCCGAGAAACAACATTTAATCGCATGGATTAACCAAGATAAAGCCCATTATGCTGCCATAAAGAAAATATCTTTTTTATGGAGTGATATCAGCACAAAACACGAACTAAACGGCTTATTTGCGCAAAAACCGGAAAAAAACACACAAAGCGATTATCTAATGAAGGGCTTTTTGGCGGCAGGCTTGGTATCCGTAGCATTACTAGCGAGTAGCCTACTTCACGACGTCAATAAAATATGGCTAAGTCCACAGCAGAATATAACCCAGCAGCCAGTCTACCAAAAATTCAGCAGTCAATACGGCGAGCAAAAGCAAGTAACATTAGATGATGGCAGTGTTGTTAAGCTCAATACCAATACTCTAATCGAAGTTGCCTACAGCAAGCTCCAGCGTAAAATCACCTTAATACGCGGAGAGGCCAAGTTTGATGTCGCAAAAGATAAAAGCCGCCCTTTTACGGTAATCTCAGGTCATAGCTCCTTTACTGCACTAGGGACAATCTTTAATGTGCAACGCGACAATATCAGTTCTGTCGAGTTACTGGTAAAAGAAGGTCAGGTATTAGTCGCTAAAGCCAACGTACCTGTTAGTAAATTACTTAACGCAATAAGTAGCTCACAAAAAACAACAGTGCAACAATTAACTCCTAACAACAATATTATTTTTGCTGGTGAAAAAGTTGCCATTGCGAGTGGCGTCAACTCAACCAAAAAGTCGCTTTCTGCACAAGAAGTTAAGCAAGAATTATCATGGCAGCAAGGGGTATTAATTTTTGATGGTGAACCTCTAAAACAAGTGTTAAAGGAAGTTCAGCGCTATAACGCCATTAAGTTTTTGCCGATTGACACTGAAATGGCCAAATTGCAGGTTTCTGGTTACTTCAAAACTAATGATATTCATGGCTTATTGCAATCTCTACATTATAACTTTTCGATTACCGCCAAAGAGGTAGCAGCCAATACCTACACCCTTTCTAGAGTGTTAGATAAAGCTTAATACAATAATGAACAAACGCTGTTGATATACTGAACAGATTAAAACTTAACAATGCGTTCTAAAAAATCATAAAAACATGTTTTAACGGAATTTTGCTATTGATAAACAATACATTTTACCTGCTAGGGTTAGAAAAATTAGCCAAAAATTTTCCGATATCTAAATGGCTAAGGCTTCTTTTCATACTCACCCTGATTTTAATTTCACGTTTTACTAAAGCCGATGAACTTATTTATTTTGATATTGTTCAAGAAAATGCCAACCAAGCACTGATCAGCTTTGGTCAACAAAGCCAACAAACACTAATTTTTTCATTTGAACTGACAAAAATAGCTAAGAGTAAGCCAATTAAAGGCTATTACACGATAGATTTTGCTCTAACAAAGCTTTTGAGGGATTCAGGGCTTAATTTCACCAAAGATGAAAATGGTATTATTGCCATTATCGCTAGCGGAGCTAAACCTGAACACTTAGCAACTAACACAATTAACAACCCTATGGTTAAAAGCGCAGCATTAAGTATAGAAAAAATTGCTATTGTCGGCAGCCGTACTGCCAGACGCTCCATTACAGACCTACCTGTACCAGTTGATATTTTACCTTTTCAGCTGCTAAAACAAACTGGGCAAACCAATGTCGGCAATATGTTGCAAACAATAGCGCCGTCTTTCAATTTTTCAAAATCGGCGATTAGTGACGGCAGCGATGTTTTACAGCCGGCAACACTCAGAGGCCTAGGACCAGATCAAACCTTAGTACTAGTAAATGGCAAGCGACGTCACCAAGCCAGTTTAATCCACATCAACAACTCCGTTGGCCGTGGCACGGCAGGAACCGACTTAAACGCCATTCCATTGGCAGCCATTAAGCGCATTGAAATATTACGCGACGGTGCCGCAGCTCAGTATGGCTCTGATGCCATAGCTGGTGTTATTAATCTAGTGTTAAAAGATGATAACTCACAAGACTACGCGGAAGTTTCCTACGGTAAACATAGTCAAGGTGACGGTGCTAGCCAACAGTTGGAATTTAATAAAACCTTGAGCTTATTTGAAAATGGCTTTATTAACACATCATTAAGTCTCAGTGACCATCAGGCTACCAATCGTTCAGGCCAAGATGGCGCATGTATTTATCAAGGTTGCGTTAATTTAGCGGCGCAAAAATACCAAAGCTCAAACGCCAATGAAGCTAGTGCAAACCGTCAAACATTTGAGGTTGGCAACCCTAAATATCAACAACAAGCCGCCGTGATAAATGCCAGTTATCCCCTTGCTTGGGGCGAGCTTTATGGCTTTGCTAGCTACTCTAAAAGAGATAATACTTCTGCGACATTTTTCCGCACGGCGCGAGATAATAGTACCAACCCACCACTACAAGATGAGCAAGCAACATTGAGTCATGGTTACTTACCTAAAATAGCGACAAGCATCAAAGATGTAGCCATTAATATTGGTTACGCTTTTGAGCTAGATAACGGCGCAGCACTTGACGTTTCCTATACTCATGGTAAAAATTCAATTAATTATTGGACAAAAAACTCCATTAACGCTTCGTATGCTAATTTTCTCCGTTATCATCAAGCATTACCTGCCGACGAGATCCGTGCCAAAACCCCACGTAGCGCCCATGCCTATGATTTATCCTTATCATTACAGACCTTAAATCTAGATATTATGCAAGATCTTGAATGGGCAACATTAGCATTAGGCTTGGAGTTTAGACGTGATCATTATCAAGTGCGAGCCGGTGAAAAATATAGTTATTTTGATTACGATACCAGAGAAAATCAGTCAAAATTTGACCTTGACGCCATTGCTGGTATTCAAGGATTTCCAGGTATTTCGCCAGATTCTGTCGTCAATGAGCAACGTTATGTTCGCTCTGCTTATCTCGAAATTTCCCAACAACTCAGCACCGATATTTCGCTAAATAGTGCCTTAAGATTTGACGACTATGATGGTTTTGGTACTTCAACAAACGTTAAGGTAGCGGCAAATTGGCAAATGAACCACTGGCTAACTTATCGAGCAGCTCTTAATACTGGCTTTCGCGCGCCTTCGATGCAGCAGCTCTATTTCAACAATACCAGCACCCAATTTTTAGTCAACGATGCCGGGCTGCTTACTGGGCAAAAAGTTGCAACCTTTAGCAACGACAGTAGCTTAGCTCACAGAATAGGTATTCCTGAGTTAACAGAAGAAACTTCAAAAAATTTAAGTTTTGGCGCGATTGCAAGCTTTAGCAATGAGCTGACCCTTACGCTTGATTACTATCAGATAACGATTGACGATAGAATAGTACTGAGTAGTGGTCTATGTTTAGGGCAAAATAGTGATTTAAACCAAGCTCTCTTAACTGAGAATGTCGATAAAGCACAAGTATTTCTTAATGGTGTAGATAGTAAAACTCAAGGCATAGATCTTATCACCACATGGCGCTATCCAATAAAAAGTGGCGTATTGGATTTTTCCTTAGCCGCTAATATCACTGACACTAAGGTGACACGGCTATTCACGCCCAAAACAAGTGCTTTAAATACCTTACCCGTAGCACAGGTTTTTTCTCAACACGACATCGCCATTATTGAAAGCTGGCAGCCGAAAAGCAGAATAAGTTTTAACCTTAACTATCAACAACAACATTGGCGGTTTAAATTAACACTGAACCGTTTTGGTCAATACACTGTTATTGATGGTGACAAACAAACTTATTCCGCCGAACTATTAACCGATGTGCGCGCAGAGTATCAGCTCAATGAAAATACCAGCTTCTATTTTGGCAGTAATAACCTGTTTGATGTTTACCCGGATAAAAACACGATAGGCAATTCCAGGCAAGGCAATATTATTGACGAGGGCGGCAATAATATTGTTGATAGTGAAGGTGTCTTTCAATATTCCCGTCGGTCGGCCCCCTTTGGTTACAATGGAGCCTATTTTTATGCGGGTATTTCGTTAAGTTTTTAATACGTAGTGACATTAATTTAAGGAGTCAGCTCGCCAGAATTTAGTGCCCTTAATCGTCGCTTGTAATGCTAAGCCACTTTCGGTGAAAGTATACACAGTGACATCACCATAATAAGCTTCACCTTCAACTGAGCCACCTTTGTTACCTGCCTTTGCCGATGCATCCGCATTACCGCCAAACGTCCAGCCATTATCAATAAAATGTTCCATAGCGTCTTTGCTGTGGAAGACTATTACAATGCGGTAGTCTTTCACACCGATACCTAGACCGATACCGCCTTCTGCCATATTCATGTAGGTATGGGTATTTTTCTGCTGATCTTTAACCACGCCATAACCAGTGCCTGCCGCAATAAAAATTAAATTAATATTAGCGTTCGAAAATACCGCATAGCCAGGCGCTGCGTTTACTTGCGCACGAATATCAGGTTTATTGGCAAACAGCTGCGTTAATACCGTATCTTTCATGTGTAATATTTTCTGCTGCTGTTCAACTTTAGTACCGCCCCCCATGGTTGCGCACGCAGTTAGTGTGAAAGCAATCAACAGAGTAAAAGCGGACTTAATGGTCATTATATTATGCTTATTCATGATAAACCCTATATTAAATTATGGAGTACAGCAGCGCAGTATTCACTTAAGCGATTAAGTTAATAATAGCTTAATCGCTAGCAAAACAAACATAACTCGCTAGCGCATCATACCAATGTTATTAATCACTAGGTAATACCCGTTGCAATGATGCACAAAGTTTAAGCCTCTTTACGAGTGAACACCCAATCATTACCTTTACTAAATTCACTTGAGTATTGATAGCCGGCAACATCAAAACCTTTTAATTTTTCCACATCCTTGATTTGATTTTCAATGATGTAACGCGCCATTAAACCTCGAGCCTTTTTAGCAAAAAAACTGATCATTTTAAATTGACCATTTTTCCAATCTTTAAATGCCGGTGTGATCACCTCAGCTTTCAATACTTTTTTATTCACCGCTTTAAAATATTCATTTGAAGCTAAGTTAATCAGAATGTTATCGCCTTGAGCCGCGAGAGCGTCATTTAAATGTTCGGTGATAATATCGCCCCAAAATTGATATAAATTACTGCCGCGCTCATTGTCTAATTTTTTGCCCATTTCTAGTCGGTACGCTTGCATCAAATCTAACGGTTTTAACAAACCATACAAGCCTGACAATATGCGCATATGCTGCTGAGCAAAGCTAAAGTCTTCATCGCTAAACGATTTAGCATCTAAGCCGGCATAGACATCACCATTAAAAGCTAATACCGCTTGGCGGGCATTTTCGGGTGTAAAAGGCGTTGACCATTCCCCAAAACGGGCGGCATTTAAACCCGCTAATTTATCGCTGATTGACATCAATGAACTGATATCAGCTGGGGTCAGAGTTTTACACTTTTTCATTAACACTTTACTGTGCGCTAACAATTCAGGTTGAGAAAAGCGCTCGGTAGCAAGCGGGGATTCGTAATCTAGGTTTTTAGCGGGAGAAACAACAAGCAACATTATTTATCTACTCTGACTGGAAAATTTTTCTCACTATAGCACAGGAAAAAGCGAATATAATCTTCTTCATTAATGAATTACTGAGCGAGTTCTACGCTAGCGCTAACGACAATAACGCTTTTAATCAAATTTATTTCATTCCACACTTGCTAAATTATGAAAATTTGATACAAATAGAGAAGAATAAGGTCGAAAGTTAACTATTTCCAATCAAAATTGCTTGTAAATGTTGTAATATTTCACCAAAATTTACTCAAAAAATTATCTGATTACATTATCAACGTCAAGGGACATGTTATGACCGATCAACTTTCTCAACTAAAAACAATGACAACGGTTGTTGCCGATACCGGCGATATTGAAGCTATTGCTAAGTTTCAACCACAAGACGCCACCACTAATCCGTCATTACTTTTAAAGGCTGCTTCTTTAGCAAACTATCAGCAACTGCTCACTACTGCGGTCGCTTGGGCAAAAACACAATCATCTAATCCTGAACAACAAGTTACTGATGCGGCCGACAAGCTTTCAGTCTTAATTGGTTTAGAAATTTTAAAAATTGTCCCTGGCAGAATCTCAACTGAAGTTGACGCCCGTTTGTCCTTTGATAGCCAAGCATCGATCGCCAAAGCGCATAAACTAATCGCCATGTACAATGAAGCAGGTATTAGTAATGAACGTATCTTGATCAAAATAGCCTCAACATGGGAAGGCATCAAAGCTGCTGAGCAATTAGAGCGTGAAGGTATTAACTGTAACTTAACCTTACTGTTTAATTTTGCTCAAGCACAGGCTTGCGCTGAAGCCAATATTTATCTAATTTCTCCTTTTGTCGGGCGCATTTTAGATTGGTACAAAAAGGATACTGGCCGTACTGACTATCCCGCCAGTGAAGACCCAGGCGTCATGTCGGTAACCAGTATTTATAACTATTACAAAGCGAAAGGCCACAAAACCGTGGTCATGGGTGCCAGCTTTAGAAATATCGATGAAATACTTGAGTTGGCTGGTTGTGATCGCCTCACTATCAGCCCAAATCTAATGGACGAGCTGGCAAATTCTAGTGCGCCTGTTACTCAAAAGCTTTTCAGCATTCAACCACCATTAGCCAATGAAGCGCCGCTTAGCGAAGCGCAATTTAGATGGCAAATGAATCAAGATGCGATGGCGACAGAAAAGCTAGCGGAAGGCATTAGAAATTTCACCATTGATCAAGTAAAACTTGAGCAACAATTAAAAGCTTTACTATAGTTTTTTAAATTTAAAAGTTGCTGAAATCTATGGGTTTTTAACAAAGTTAAAAAATAACATTGCTATTTCATCGACAGCTGTGGTATTAAAAAGCTGCAGTTGTAGATAAAAGGGGCATACCATGGAAAAATTTCAACAAGTTTTGGACTCTTTAGGCACACAAGCTAAATCAAGTTCAAGTAATAATAAAAAACAAAAATGGCGTGAAATTGAACAACTGAAAGAAAAATTTCAACTAGAAAAAGAATTGAAAGCTTATGATTATTCTTTGGAAAGTATGTTGGAAGAGTTTTAACTAGGCGCAGCGGCGCTAGTCAAGCAATTAAAAGCCCGGACATTACCGGGTTTTTTATTGGCTTTATATCAGCTTTTCATTAGGGATTATCAATGAATAATACCGCAGTAGGTTTGGGTAACCGTGATGCCAAACTTGTTTTTTATATCAGAAATCGTCCCCCGCTGCCCGCCTATCAAAACCTTACTAATATCTGCCCTTTAGTGGCGGGGGAAATTGCCCATATTTGCCTAGAAACGGGCAATCATTGGCGCAAAATTTTTAATGTTTACGCCAAGTTGTTATTTGAATTGCAGCCGAAACAGTTTACTTCATGGCAAAATTTAAGGGACACGGCGCTCTTACAAGCAGAGAGTGACCAATGCTTACTTTTTTCAACTCCTAAGTTAATGGCTGACTTGTCAGGCGATAAGGCTGCTAAGAAGCTGCATGTTATCTTAGGTAAAGGTTATGCTGAGCAACTAGGCTTAAGTCAAGATTGTACTTGGCTAAGTGATGATTTCGCCATTAATGCTCCCTTAAGCATTATTATTTGCCCTTATTTCGATTATCGACAGTTATCCAATAAAAAAATCAGCCAATTAACTGGCCTAATTCAGCAGTTATTGCCTTAAGTTGCTGAAGTTTATATTTAGCCAGAAATAAAGCTCAGCGCAAGACCATCTTTTCCTATGAACCGCATTCAAGATTAGTATCTGCTGCTTGCTGGATTTCAACCAACGCCCCCTGCTTTATTTAATCAGTATTAAGCCAAACTAAGGATGTTTGGCTGCTGACAAAGTCGGCGATAAAGATGTAGCGGGTATGTTCGAATTGGCTCAAATTCTGGTTTTGCTAAATAAAAGCCTTGCGCATAGGTCATACCGATAGATTGCAAGAATTCAAACTCTTGCTGACATTCGATGCCTTCTACAACAACTTTCGCCTCGGCTGCAGTCGCCAAATTAAAAATCGCTTTTAAAAACTTTTGCTTAAAATTATCTTGATGACAATTTTCGACAAAATAACGATCAACTTTAACGATATCGGGTAGCAGCTGACTCCATAATTTAAGCCCTGAATAGCCAGCACCTAAATCATCAATCGCCACTTTAAAGCCAAAGCGGCGATATTTAGCCAGAGCATCTTTTAAAGTATAGTTATTAGGAAATGGATACTTTTCACTGAGCTCAATAACAATCTGTTGACAGTTTAAACCGGCTTGCTCGACAAATTTGATGGTTTCACCTTGCGGGTGACTTTTATTGAGTAACACTAACGGGCTTATATTAAGAAATAGTTTTCCGGACAGTTTTAATTCCGAAAAGCGCTTGATCGCTATATCACGACAGAGTATTTCAAGCTCAGATAATAAGCCGGCTTGCATGGCATGTTGGAATAACATGTCCGGTGCATGTAGCGGGCTCCCCTTGGGTCCTCTGGTCAGCGCTTCATAACCAATAATACGCTGCTCTTTAATATTAAAAATTGCTTGAAAGACAGTAGTAATCGCTTTAGTGCTGATAATTTCATTTATATTATTGTTCACATAACTCTCCTGATGAATGATAATTTTAGGACAGTTATGTGACAACTATATGACAATGCAGGCATTGGGGGCGGGCGTTACTCTGGGTACTAATTGCCTAGGCGGATACCAAGCCCTAAGTTAAAACAGTTAGGGCTTGGTTTATTCTAGCTCTCAGGTGTTTCGGCTACGATTTCCTCAGATGCCTGAGCTCGTTGTTCGATAACAATATGATCAACTCGTTGTAAGCCTCTAGGTAACTTATTACCGCGGCGACCACGTTCACCTTTATAGTGCTCAATATCACTCGCTTTGAGGGTTAGTTTGCGTTTACCAGCATGTAAGGTTACCGCGCTTTCTGGTGGCAATACTTCCAGTAAGGTGACATATTCTTCACGCGCTTTGGCTCTTGCTGCTGGAATATTAATGATTTTATTCCCTTTACCTTTACTTAAAACTGGCAGATCTTTGATTGGAAATACTAGCATCCGCCCTTCCGAGGTAATAGACAACACTAGCTCAGTGTCTAATGCAGTGATGACTTTCGGTGCCATGACTTTTGCAGCTGCTGATAAGCTTAATAACGCCTTGCCGTTTTTATTGCGGCTGACCATATCTTCAAAGCTAGCAACAAAACCATAACCGGCATCGCTACTCAGTAAAAATTGACTGTCGTCATCAGCCATCAACACTTGTTCAAAGGTTTCACCGCTGGCTAAATTAAAACGCCCGGTTAGTGGCTCACCTTGGCTGCGCGCCGTTGGTAAACTATGTGCGTCAGTCGCATAAGCTCTACCCGCTGAATCTATAAAGACCACTGGGCGATTACTCCGTCCTTTAGCTGCGCATAAAAACTCATCTCCGGACTTATAGCTTAGTGCTTGAGCATCAATGTCATGGCCTTTGGCACAACGTGCCCAGCCCTTTTCAGAAACCACCACAGTAACTGCTTCACTTGGCATCAGATCTTTTTCTGATAAGGCTTTTGCTTCATTGCGCTCAACGATAACTGAGCGGCGATCATCACCATATTTTTCAGCAGCTTCAAGTATTTCTTTTTTCATTAACGTATTCATGCGCGTTTTAGAAGCCAGTATTTTCTCAAGGTATTCGCGTTCTTTGTTTAATTCTTCTTGCTCGGCGCGGATCTTAATTTCTTCAAGCTTGGCAAGCTGGCGAAGTTTAATTTCTAGGATAGATTCGGCTTGGCGTTCAGATAACTCGAAGCGAGACATTAGCTCCGCTTTCGGGTTGTCATAGCCTCTGATAATCTCAATTACTTCATCAATATTGAGATAGGCGACCAGTAAACCATCTAAAATATGTAGACGAGCCAAGACTTTGTCTAAGCGGTATTGTAAACGACGACGCACGGTTTCGCGTCGGTATTCTAACCACTCACTTAAAATGGTCTTAATATTTTTAACTGCAGGCTTGTTGTTTAAACCTATCATGTTTAAATTAACACGGAAGTTCTTTTCTAAATCAGTGGTAGCAAATAAGTGCTGCATCAGCTGGTCAATATCAACCCGGTTAGAGCGCGGTACAACCACTAAACGGATTGGGTTTTCATGATCAGATTCATCGCGTAAGTCCACTACCATCGGCAACTTTTTGGCCTGCATTTGGTTAGCAATTTGTTCTAAAATTCTGCCGCCTGAGGCCTGGTGCGGTAGAGCAGTAATGACCACTTCACCATGTAACTGTTCATAGACCGCACGCATTTTAATGCTGCCACGACCGGTTTGATAGATTTTTTCTATCTCCGCTTTCGGGGTAATAATTTCGGCATCAGTGGGGTAGTCAGGACCGTGAATAATATCGAGCAGATCAGCTAATTCAGCTTTCGGTTGTTCAATAAGATGGATACAGGCATTCGCCACTTCTCTAGCATTATGAGGTGGAATGTCGGTTGCCATACCTACCGCAATGCCGGTAATACCATTAAGTAATATATGAGGTAAGCGCGCCGGTAAAGTTTTTGGCTCTTTCATGGTGCCATCAAAATTAGGCGTCCAATCAACTGTACCTTGGCCTAATTCCGCTAAAAGTAACTCACTAAAGCGTGATAAGCGTGCTTCGGTATAGCGCATGGCTGCGAATGATTTAGGATCGTCAGGTGCACCCCAGTTGCCTTGGCCATCCACTAAAGGGTAACGGTATGAAAATGGCTGTGCCATTAGCACCATAGCTTCATAACAGGCGGAATCACCGTGCGGGTGAAACTTACCTAAAACATCACCTACGGTACGGGCAGACTTTTTATATTTTGCTAAGGCGGATAGACCCAGCTCTGACATCGCATAAACAATTCGACGTTGTACCGGCTTCAAACCATCACCAATATGGGGTAAGGCGCGATCCATAATGACATACATCGAATAATTTAAATAAGCTTCTTCAGTGAATTGCCTTAAAGGGCGCTGTTCAATACCGTCCAAACTAAAGTCGATTGCATCTGACATGAAAATATGTTCCTAAAACGTCCGGTTAATGCTGAGATATTAAGCGAATTTCATTGTTATTGCTTTAAGGTTAGCTTAGCTGATTATGCCAGTAGAAAGAACACTTTTAGGCGATTATTATCATGAAATGATCAATAACTTTAGTTTTCATTTTTTTCTTTACTATAGCTGCACACTTGGTTGCGACCATTAGCTTTTGCTTGGTACATCGCCATACTTGCTGCATGTAGTAAACTATCAAAACTTGCCCTGACATCCTTTATACTTGCTAAGCCAATGCTAACAGTCACTTTGATATCACTATTATTGCTATTAATACTACTGTGCTGAATTTTTTCACGTATATGCTCGGCAATAGCTCGCGCCTGTTCGATATTAGCGTCTGGTAGAATAGCGGCAAACTCTTTACCACCAATACGAGCGAAAAAGTCTCGAGAACGCATAGTTTCGCTCGCTAACGCAGCAACATTACAAAGTATTTTATCTCCAATGTCATAGCTAAACCTGTCGTTTACACCTTTTAAATGGTCAATATCAAGCATCAGCACACTTAACTCGCTTTCATCAGACAATGCTTGGCTCATATAACTGAAACCGTTGCTAAAAAAATAGCGTCGGTTAGGTAAACACGTTAAATTATCGGTTTTTGCTAGTAATTTTAAAGCTCGGCGAATTTTAAATTGTCGCAACAGTAACAAAAGCAAAACAATACCGGCGGCAATAAAAATTGCAATATTTCGGTTTTGTAGTTGTTTTTCTAATTCAGCGCGCGCCAGCGCATATTGCTTTATTTGATTATTTTGCAACAGTAGCTCATTTTCTTCATGTTTTTTTTCAATGTTATATTTTTCATTTAAACGTTTAACACGTAACGTTTTTTGTTGCTTCAAATAGGCGAAATATTTTTTAATATACTGTTTTTTACTATCAAAGGCTTTCTTATCTGCGCCTTGTTTTTGATAAATATTTGCCAGTGTTAGATAAACGTCGGCAAACATAGGCGAGTCAAGTTGCTTTTTAGCCAGTGATGGTTCAAGTTTTATCGCTTTATTCAGCCAGTTGATGACTTTGTATTCTTGTCCGTCAACATTGGCTATATTGGCACGAACAACATACAAAATGTACTGTTCAGCTTGATTTAAGGTTAGGGATAATTGCTCAAATTTGAGCAATTTTCCCTGTGTCGCTGCCTTGTCGTTTTCACTCAAGGTTTTTAACGATAATATTTCTGCATTAATGGGTAAAATATCTTCAATTTCTTGTTGCGTGGTGTAGGGTCGATCTATTTGATTAAATACTTGTTGTTGTTGACCCAATTCTTCATCTGCACTAGCAAGCGTATTGACCAAAAACAAAAATGACCAAAAGACGGCGTTTAGGGAGTAATATTTACTCATGATAACTCACCTTGTTCCGCCCGGCTTGCTTGGCTTTTAATAACTGCTCATCAGCAGCTTTGAGCAATGCCGAAAAATCAGTATAATTTTGCTGATTAAGCGTAGCAATACCAATACTGACCGTCAGTTGGGTTATCTCTTGAGTTTGCCAGTTTGTTCGCTCGATATTTTTTCGAAGGCGTTCCGCCACTTCGAGTGCGTCATCATGGTTAGTGTTTGGCAATAGTGTAATAAACTCTTCACCACCAAAACGACCAAAAACATCATTAGTTCGCATTAAACGTTGGCCTAAATGAGCTATTTTTTTTAAGGCTTTGTCGCCAATACTATGACCCAACTTATCATTAATTTCCTTAAAATAATCAATATCGATCATACAAACACTCATAGCTTGTTGATGCTCTTTTGCCTGCAAGAAGTACTTTTCTCCTAACTGAAGCAATCTGCGCCGATTCGCCACGCCAGTTAAACTGTCTGTTCGTGTCGCTTGAATTAAATTCCTTTGCCCCTTAATCACCCGATGTAAAAACCAAGTTAAGATCAAGATACACATGGCCAATATTGCAATAAGTATCTGGCGATTTTTACTCTCTAGCGTTATTTGCTGAAGCTGTAAATTTTGCAAACGTTGATTTTTTTCTAAAATATTTTTTTGTCGTTGCACTGTTTCACTTTGATATTGTAATCGTAACTCATCAATTTCTGTGGTTTCACGCACTCGGTTGTATGCAATAGATTTAGTAAAGTACTGCGTCTGAATTTCATATGCCTTGCTAAACTGTTCTAAAGCATAATGTAACTTCGCTCTTAACAAGAGAATATTAAGTTCACTGGTATCATAAATATCACTGTCCTTACGCTCGAGTAACTTTTCTGCTTGTTCAATATTAACGAGTGCCTCTTGATAACGCTCAATTTTCTCTAAAATATAGGCTTTATCTATCAGGTATTGAAGTTCTATTAAATGTTGCTCTGCCTCTTTTACATACTCCCCCGCTAGCATAATATATCGATAAGCATTGTCTTTATCCGCATTATCTTGATGTAATAATGCCCAGGCTAAATTGCGATAGACGCTAGCGATAAACTCATGACTGGTATTTTTTTGGATTTCACTTTCTAGCAACCGATACACGCTAATGGCTTGCTCGTAACGTTCTTGATTAGTGTGGTTAATCGCGACATTATATAAACTATTAAGCGCATAATTATCTTTACCCGCCTTCTTAAAATGTTGGTATGATTGCTGAAAATAATCATTTGCTTGGCTTTCTTCACCTAAATAACCATACAAAATTCCTAATTCACTACTGATATCACCTAACAATGCTTCATCAGCTATGGCATTAGCTAAGGTCAGCGCTTGATTAAGGGTAATTAGCGATTGCTTGTAGTCTTTTTTTAAATAGAATATCGCCCCAATATTGATCAGGCCACGAGCGGTTAACTCCTGATTATCCATCGAACGAGCAACATCCAAGCCATTTTGGTAAAATTGGAAAGCTCCCTCAAAGTCACCCAAGCTCTCTAGCGAGTAGCCTTTAGTGTATGCCAGCTCAGCAATAAATATGCTGGGGTTACTCATTTTTTTTGCAAGCTTTAATCCCTGCTCAGCTGACGCGGTACTATAGCTATAGAGCGCTTGATCAGCATACGCTGCAGATTGAATGCGATAATAATTCACTTGGCTATTGATAGGCTGTGCGCTTAATTGCTCTTTATAACTATTTAACAACAACAACGCGGCTTTGGGATCACTATCATTAAGCTGCTCTGCTCGCAGTAAGAATGCAGTAAAGTCGCTGGCAGGTGCAGCTTGTAAAACGTTTAATTTACAAGCTATTAACAATAAAAAAAGTAGAATGGCGCCGCTAGTTTGAAAGGTTAAATTTATCAAGCTTTTCAACAAATTTCGCGCTCCAACTGCCTATGCGAGAATGAGTGACTCACAGTATAAAACGAATATGACTAAATGATAAACTATTATTTTGCTTGGAGCTAAATCCTAATTAAGTCTACAGCAACAACAATTAACTTTATTTATCAGGCAGTTGCCAGTAACTTGCTTCTATTTTATTGCCTTCGGGATCAACAATAAAGCAACCATAATAAGGCTCGCCATATTCAGGTCGAGCACCGGGTGCACCATTACAATGCCCTCCTAAGGCGATTGCACATTGATAAAAGTCATCAACCTGTTGCTGACTTAAGGCAACAAAACCAAAATGGACGCCATTACCTACAATTGCACACTTTTTGTCAAAGGGTTGTTGTAACCAAAACTCTGGATAGCCCTTGCCGTAAGTTATCGCGTGTTGGTACTCGCTCACTAACGTTATCCCTAAGGTGGCCAACACGGGTGTATAAAAAGATTTTGCCTGCGCTAGATTATTAGTGCCAACAGAGGCATGGCAGATACTGCGTAAATGACGATGCTCAATCATGGTTTATCCTTATCGAGGTATAAAGCTATAGCACGCGGGTACCATAGCTTTTATGAGCAAGATGAATAAGCACTCAATATATAAAAAGCTACTCACTAGGGGGGAATTAACTACAGTGCTAACTCAACCATGTCCCCTTTAGCTTGTAACCATTCCTTACGATCACCCGCACGCTTTTTTGACAGCAACATGTCCATCAATTCCATGGTTTCTGCGTGCTCATCGACGGTCAGTTGTACTAAGCGACGGGTATTGGGGTCCATGGTTGTTTCGCGTAATTGTAACGGGTTCATCTCACCTAGGCCTTTGAAGCGCTGGACATTGACTTTACCGCGTTTTTTCTCAGCTTCGATACGATCTAAAATACCGTCTTTTTCCGCTTCATCTAAGGCGTAAAACACCTCTTTACCAACATCAATGCGATACAAAGGCGGCATAGCGACATAAACGTGCCCAGCTTGTACCAAAGGTAAGAAATGTTGGGTAAATAGTGCGCAAAGCAAGGTCGCAATATGTAAACCATCCGAGTCGGCATCGGCAAGAATACATATTTTACCGTAACGTAAGCCTGATAAATCACCGGAGTCGGGGTCAATGCCTAAGGCGATAGAAATATTATGCACTTCTTGCGACGCTAAAATTTGTCCTGAGTCGACTTCCCAAGTATTTAAAATTTTGCCACGCAGCGGCATAATGGCTTGAATTTCACGATCTCTGGCCTGTTTTGCACTGCCGCCCGCAGAGTCACCTTCCACTAAAAACAATTCTGTTCTGGCGTTGTCTTGGCTACCACAGTCGGTTAATTTACCGGGTAAAGCTGGGCCTTGTGTGACCTTTTTTCGAATGATTTTTTTACTCGCGCGTAACCGGCGCTGAGCATTAAAAATACAAAACTCTGCTAAGGTTTCCGCGATAACGGTATGTTCATTTAGCCATAAACTGAAAGAGTCTTTCACCACGCCGCCAACAAATGCGGCACACTGACGAGATGATAACCTTTCTTTGGTTTGTCCAGCAAACTGTGGGTCTTCCATCTTCACCGAGAGAATATAAGAACATTTATCCCAAATATCATCGGGTGTTAGCTTAACCCCTCGTGGCAGTAAGTTTCTAAATTCACAAAACTCTCGCATTGACTCTAATAAGCCTTGGCGCAAACCGTTTACATGAGTTCCCCCTTGCACAGTAGGAATTAAGTTAACATAGCTTTCTCCAACAGATTCTCCGCCTTCTGGCAACCAAGTTACCGCCCAATCTACCGCTTCATGTTGTGAGCTGAAACTGCCAATAAACGGCTCTTCGGGCAAGCTTTCATAGCCTTTAACTGACTCTTTTAAATAGTCAACGAGACCATCTTCATAGCACCACTGATATTTATTGTCTTCGTTTTTATCATGAAACTTTATTGTTAGGCCTGGGCAAAGTACCGCCTTAGCTTTTAATAAGTGGACTAATCGGCGGGCAGAGAATTTAGCAGAGTCAAAGTATTTTGCATCCGGCCAAAACTTCACCCGTGTGCCGGTATTACGACGACCGACGGTGCCGGTTTCTCTTAACTCTTCGACTTTATGACCACTTTCAAAGGCCATTTCATAGACCTTGCTATCGCGTCTTACGGTAACATCGACCCGGGTCGATAAGGCATTGACCACTGAAATGCCAACCCCGTGCAAACCACCAGAAAATTGATAGTTTTTATTGGAGAATTTACCGCCGGCATGCAGTTTACAAAAAATCAACTCGACCCCTGACACACCTTCTTCTGGGTGAATATCAATGGGCATGCCTCGACCATCATCAATCACTTCTAATGACTGATCTTTATCAAGAATCACGGTAATATTTTGTGCATGCCCTGCTAATGCTTCATCAACAGAGTTATCGATAACTTCTTGGCCTAAATGATTAGGACGACTGGTATCTGTGTACATGCCAGGACGATGGCGTACCGGGTCAAGGCCACTTAAGACCTCAATGGAGTCGGAATTATATTGTTCGCTCATTTAATTGTTCTGATCATTATTAGGCTAAATTTAATTGTAAATTGAAAAATGATGCCACGTTAGGCAAAGTATCTTCATAGTTGATATAACTATGATCACCACCTGGCGTTATCACCAATTGGCAATGACGGTATTTTTCAACGGCTTGTTGGTAATCTAACACTTCATCACCGGTTTGTACCATGACCAAGTAGTTATTTTTTGAAATACGAGTCTGCTCAAGTGCTTTGAGATCGGCAATATATTGCGCTTTTACTTGATAGCACTCTTGAGTGTAAGGGTTTATTTGTTCACCGAGGTAGTCTAGCATTAATTCAAAAGGCTTGACCGCGGGATTAACCAATACTGCTGGCAGTTGATATTTTTCTGCTAAATAAGTAGCAAAGTAGCCGCCGAGCGACGAGCCCATTAATAACCAACTAGCCTCGGGCGCAAGCGCAATGATAGCTTCAAGTTGTTTAATAGCGGCCTTGGGTGAAGACGCTATTTGTGGGCAATGAAATTCTATTTCAGGATGATGTTGGCGAAAAAACTCTTTGCTTAGCTCTGCTTTCATCGACTGCGGCGACGAGTTAAAACCATGAATGTACAAGACCTTGATCATAGTAATTTAGTTCCTCTCGTTGTCGTTAAACAAAAAATACCTCGGTGGCTATTGCGCCATTTTCAGCCAAGTTAAATATTCTATAGCCTGGCGGCTGACCATTTGACTTAGCGGTCACTGAACTGGCATCAAATTGAATCGAAGTTGCTGGGCAAGTATACAAGTTAAGTGTTCTTTCAGGCAATACCACAGCTAAAGTTAGTGCCTGATGAATATGGCCACAGCCAAGGGCTTTTATCGAAGGAAATTGTGCTAGAAATTGCCGGAAGTCTGCTTGGTTTTTCAAACCATGCTGGTCAATAAAAAAACCGGCATCAACCGCATGATGATGCATTAACAGCAGTTGAGCTTTGTTTGGGTCAATAACGCTCGCGGTAAGCTCAGCTTGTGCTTTGCTAAACACACCAGCAGGTGTGGCACTTTTACTTTCGACTAATAGCACTTGCCAATGCTCACTTTCAAGCAATTTTTCTTGGCAAAATGGTGCACGTGACAAATAGCGCTGTAACAACACAGGCTCGTCATGATTACCTGCGACATAATAAACCGGCAGAGTAATGTCACAATGGTTAAAAGCACGAACAAAAAGTTGATAAGAGGCTTCACTGTGATCTTGTGTTAAATCTCCGGTAAAAATAATGGCATCAATTAACGGCTGTTTTTTGATCGCTAACAGTACCTTTACTAAGTTTTGATAAACATTGGCCTGATGGTGCTGGCCATTGTCATCGGCAAATAAGTGGCAATCACTAATTTGCGCTAAGGTCATCTTTTTTGCCATAAGTTTAGGTTTTTTTCGCCAAGTTGACTCTGACTTGCCCGAGCTGTAAACATAGCTGTAGCCATTCTTTTAAAAAGTAGTTCACTTGCTGTTTTTCATCGGGCAAATGCATTTTCTCGTTCGGATAATCGTAACGTGGCTTGATCTGGTTGACATCTTGATTACTGATCACTTCAGCCATACGCGCGTCGTGATATAAGCGAACAACCATTTTAGGGCGAAATAATGCCGTTAACTTATGCCCCTGAATAGTCGCTTCTTGGTTAATGGTCACTAAGGTAGTGTATTTTGTTACTTCATTGACCTTGACTCGATAACTTAAAAAATCAGAAATGAAAAAACATCGTTGCTGCCCTAGCTGTTCTTTATCAGCGAGCAGACGCAGCAATAGCATATAATTAACCTCACACAAAGTCATTAACGTGGGTAAATGGGGGCGATATCTTTTCGCTACGACAGACATTTATTTCCTGCTTGTTTTAATTTTATCAAGGTTTAAGGCTAACCATTGTAACGCAATAATAGTCGCAGCATTAGGGATCTTTCCCTGAGCCAGTAACTTTTCAGCGTCTTTGCGCGCAACCACATGCACTAAGATGTCTTCACCTTCGGTTGCTAAACCATGCACCCCTGAAATATTTTCACTATCAACACGGGCACAATAAAGATGAATACATTCGCTCATGCCGCCAGAGCTTGATAGGTAATCCATCACTTTCGTGACATCTTCTGGCGCAATAGTTAAGTTAGCTTCTTCCTTAGCTTCTCTTATGGCGACCTCTAACGGTGCTTCATCTTTTGAAAACATGCCGGCAATAAGTTCTAATTGCCAAGGCCCGGTCTGACTGTGCAACGCGCCGGGGCGAAACTGTTCAATTAATACCACAGAATCTGTCTTGGCATCGTAAGGTAAAATAGCAACGGCATCGCCGCGCTCAAATACCTCTCTGGTTAAGACCCCACTGTAACCACCTGCATAAAGTTTGTGGCGAAACTGATACTCATCAAGGGCAAAAAAGCCTTGATATTTTCTTGATTTTTCAAGCACCTCGACGTCAGCTAGATTAAAGCGTAATAAAGGTTCTTTCGTTATAGCCATAACAGGATTCTCGTATATTGGTTCAGAGATTTTCGCGATACACTAGCAGTTAATATTTTGTTACACTAGAGTACTTACCTAAACACTTATTTTATTTAGCTAATTCCTTATTCGCGATAAGATAGTTACAATATAAAAATAAGAGTAATAGCAAACTGACTAATATATTGCTCAGTTTGGTATAAGTTCATTATTACAGGAATCGCTTGAACATGAAAAAAACAATAACCGCTTTACTTATTGGCCTTGCATGTGCTGCAAGTAGCTCTTTAGCTAATGCAGAAGATTTATTATCAGTATATCAGCAAGCACAAGCCAATGATCCGGTTGTTCTTAGGGCGCACGCGCAATATTTAGCAACAGAAGAAGGCATTGAGCAAGCTCGCGCAACATTGTTGCCACAATTATATGCCGCCGGTAGTTATACTAAAGCAAGTAGTGAATTTATTCCCACTTCAGATGATGGACAATCTAGTGGTCTTATATTAAGAAATAAAAGCGATACGTTAAGCTATGGTCTGCAATTGGACATGCAACTTTATCATCATGATTCTTGGTTACGTATGGACAATGCCAAAAAACTGGCCCATCAAAGTGATATTTCCTACCAAGTCGCTAAGCAAGAATTAATTGTCAGAGTAACACAGGCTTACTTTAACGTACTTAGAGCTAAAGATGATTTGGAGTTTTCAATTGCGGAAAAAACCGCCATTGAACGTCAACTAGAACAAACCAAACAACGATTTTCTGTCGGTTTAACCGCCATTACCGATGTCCATGAAGCACAAGCGCAATACGACAATGCAGTAACCGACGAAATTAGAGCGGAAAACAAGGTATTTAATGCCGAAGAAGCGTTACGTGTGATCACTAATATTTATCCACGTGACTTAAATATCTTAAATACTGAACGTTTTTCCACCTCACGTCCATTTCCTGACAGCGCTAATGAATGGCAACAAACTGCAGAGGCGAAAAATTTAGATCTAATCGCCCAAAAAATCAGTGTCGATATCGCCAAAGAAAATATTAATATTGCGCAATCGGGTCATTATCCAACTCTTGATTTCAAGGGCAGTTACAGCAGCAGAGACCAGGACAATGAGGTTAGCGGGCTAAATTTCGAAAACCCTGCGTTAAATAGTCATTCAATCGGTATAACGTTAACGGTGCCAATCTATTCTGGTGGTGCTATAACCAGTAGTGTTCGTCAAGCACAAAGTAATTATGTCGCCGCTAGCCAAGATTTAGAACAAGCTTACCGCAATGTCGTGCGTAATACTCGCAATGCCTACAATACGGTCATCGCGGTGGTTTCAGCGATAAAATCATTAGAGCAATCAGTGATCAGTGCTGAGAGTGCACTAAAAGCTACAGAAGCCGGCTTTGAAGTAGGAACCCGTACTATTGTTGATGTTTTAAATAGCACGCGAAATCTTTATAATGCCAAGCGTAACCTATCATCAACTCGCTATGACTATATTCAAAATGTCTTAGCCTTAAAACGTGCAGGCGGTACTATAACTGAACAAGACCTTGCTGATATCAACCAAGGATTAATCGCCGCTAAATAAAGCTGCGTGATGATATAACGCCTAAGTAAATGAAAAAAAGCAGCTTAATTGCTGCTTTTTTATGCTAAAAATAAAGCACGCTAGTTAATCTTCTTGTTTTATCGCCTTAATTATTTTAGTGGTCGATATGCCATCTTCAAAATTTAGCACTTTCACTTCTCCGCCTGCCGCAATAACTTCTGCGCCACCGGCAATATCTTCGACTTTATAATCGCCCCCCTTGACCAAGGTATTAGGTAATATATTAGCAATTAAGCGCTGCGGCGTATCCTCACTAAACGGCACAACCCAATCAACAGCACCTAAACCTGCCAACACGGCCATACGGCGATCTATTGAATTGACCGGACGGCCAGGGCCTTTTAATCGTGTCACTGAGGCATCATCATTTACCGCTACAATTAAGCGAGTCCCTAAGGCATTGGCCGTGGTGAGATAGGAAACATGGCCGGCATGGAGGATATCAAAACAACCATTGGTCATCACAATAGTCTCACCTCGCGCTTGGGCTAACTCAACCGCTATTTTTAATTGCTCCTCCGACATCACGCCGAAGCCACTTTCTTGACCAGATGACAGTTCTGCGTTTAATTCTGCTTCGCTAACCGTTGAGGTACCTAATTTACCCACCACAATACCGGCAGCGATGTTAGCTAAGGCACTGGCTTGATCAAACTCAGCTTTCGCCGCAATAGCTAGGGCAAGTGTGGCAATAACGGTATCGCCTGCACCAGTGACGTCATACACTTCTTTCGCTTGGGTAGGTAAGTGAAACTCGGCTTGATCACGACGTAGCAAGGTCATGCCCTGCTCACTGCGGGTAACTA